>OVXI01000040.1_pt1 | contig 35678 bp, 31 predicted proteins | sample 1732031 | NCBI WGS metagenome assembly OVXI01 (sample SAMEA4545821, study PRJEB24839) | metagenome | biome: chicken; feature: ceca content | place: Italy | collected 2013-05 | reverse complement strand
GCGGGGAAGGGGGCGGGGCGGATGCAAAAGGCTTCCGGAGCACCGGAAGCCTTTTTAAGCGCGCGGGCGTTCCTGCGGTTGTCAGCTTGGGACGCCAACCCATTCAATCCAACTCAAGTAAACGCCCACGCTTCGCGCAGACGTTTGATCTATTGTTTTTAGATTGAATTCTAAGAATTGGCGGTTTTAGCTGATCCAAACAATATAGCAAACGCTGTTTCTCACATTTCCGAAACAAAGATAGTAATTTCTTCGGATGCGGGAACATAATGATCCGACGATTGACTGCATGCGACATACAAATGCCCGATCGAGGCATCCGAACGGGAGCCGCGATCCACGCGGGAAGGGCGGCCGCGACGGAAAGCCGCCGGAGGAGAAGGCATTTGCCGCACCGTCTGCCGGGGCGTCGTTCGGTGTCGTTGCCTATGTCGTTATCTGTGCCGTCGCCTGTGCCGTTATCTGTGCCGTCCGGACAGCCCGCCCGGCGGCCCGGAGGCGGAAAATTCGGGCGAGAGGTCGATTATGAGCCGATTGTAATGAAAGTTGCATCATTCGCGAATGTCTAATTGCGATTATTATGAAAAGATTTGTTTTTATAGCCTTGTCGAGCGTTCTCGTTTTCGCCGCTTCGTGTTCCGATGACGACGGCAACAACGGCAGGGATGAGCCTGCGCCCGCGCTTATCACGCCCGACATCAATGTCCGCATGGCCGAACCCCTCAGTCTGCATCCTTTCACCGGTGTGCTGGAAATATATCCCTGCAACAGCGAATCGTCCGTCTATTACGGGAACTACATCAATGGGAAACTGAGCGTATTCTATGGATATTACACCATCGTCGACGGCGACGTGTCGGGGAAGTACAACCGGGAACTGCACCTGCCGGCCGGCGATTACAACATGGTTTACTGGGGAACGCCGAAATACGACGAACCCATCCACAACACGCCGCAGATCAGCTCGCCCGGTCTGGTGGAGGGAGCGGACCTCTCCAAGCTCTATTTCAGCCTGCGGAGCATCGGCGACGGGATCTATTCTCCCGTTTACGATCTGGTGCATGCCGTCAAATCGGCCCATATCGGGACGGATGCTTTGCAAACATCGCTCACACGGGTGGGGGCGGGGTTGAAAGTCGTCGTCAAACAGACCGACGGCAGCGCATTCATCCCGGAAATCGCCAGCGTGAAGGTCAACATCGGCAATATCGCCGAAAAACTCAACTTCTATACAGGCGATGCGGAGAACATGACCAAGACCGTACAATTCGAACTCTCGCGTTCGGTAGACGGGCTGTCGTACGGCAACATCACGGTGATGTTGTTCCCCTCGGCCGCCAAGCCGCCGCTGGAGCTGATCATCACCTTGCAGGACGGAACCGAATACAAGTTGAACAAAAATCTGAGTGCGACGTTGTCGCCCAACACGCGGCTTACGTTGAATATCAACGTGGGCAAGATACTGGCGGAGGGAAATCCGGGGGATTTCCAGTACGACGATTGGGACGAAGAGAGCGAGACCATCGACTTCCCCATCGTGGATTGAAAATCCGTCCGTGGATTGCAAAGGGGCTGTCTAACAAGTTTCAGACACCCCTTTTTTATTCGTACTGCTGTTCGGCCTCTTCCCCGCGCAGGCGATTCTCAGTGGTTCCGGTATCGGCGCTGCGCCGCGGTCGGCCCGCTGCGCAGCGCCGATTCGGCCCAGCCCTCGACTCAGTGCGCCGTTGAACGCATTACCGTCCCGGCAGCGCAGGCGGAACCGGAATAGTCTCGGCCTGTCGGGGCTTTGAATTTCTCGACCGACGGTGCGGTTTGCGGTCCGATTCCGATGTGCCTTCCCGCCTCGTCTGCCCGGCGGTGCGCGGTCTTCCGGTCCGTTGCAGACGCTAACGCCGCCACCGAAGGATTGCGCAGGGCAGGACAGCTGGCCGGCTGCGTTCATGCCCGCAAGGCCGGACGACAGGCGGAAGCGGCCGCGGGCAAGATCGCGGCGCGTGAACTCGGAGACCGGCCCGGCGCGGCCGCCCCGTGTGGTCCCGTGCAGTTGACGGATCGGGCCTTTTCTGCTGTGCGGCAGAACGGGGTCGGCTTCGATAACCCGTTCGAAGCCCGCAAGGAACGGGCGTTTATTCGGCCGATGGCGAGTGTTTCCGTGCCGATATGCCGTACCGGCGCATTCAAGGCCGATACCCGATGCCCGTTCCGGGGCGCACCGCTTCGGTCTTTTTGCGGCCATAAGCGATGAAACCGAGTCCGAAGGCCATGTCGTTCCGTCCTGCCGTTTATTGCCGGCATCGGCAACGAGGTCCGGACGCGGTCGGCATGGTGCAGGTTTTCGGCAACCGTCTGACGGCATTCGCGGCCAAAAACGAACGAAGCGACGAAATCTTCCGTCGCTTCTCGTACCCTCGCCGGGAATCGAACCCGGATTTGCGGTTTAGGAAACCGCCGTTCTATCCGTTGAACTACAAAGGCCAACATTTGCTCCATATAATCCGGCGAAAAGTCGCGGACAGTCGCGCCCGAATGTCGCGGCTTGCCCTGCTCCGCGGTCAGGAAACCCCCGTCGCTCCCGCCCCCGAACTGCGGAGCCGCATGTCTCTTCTCAACGCCGGCGTATGCTGTCCGCCGCCGCATGGAAACGCTCCCGCGGAACGAAGACCATGCGGTCGAAATCCCGGTACCGGCCGGCCTCGCTCAGCAGATGGAACGTCGCTTCGCCGTGCCACGTCCCGTCGTCGTTCGCCGACGACGCGAAGACGATGCCGCGGGCAAGAGGCGCGCCGTCCTCGTCCACTCCCAGAAAATAGAGCCGCAGCCCCTCGGCCGAGACCGGCTCTTTCGCAGGTCTTGCCGCAACGTCGGCCACAAGATCGCACGAACGGCGCAGGGTTTCGATCCTTACCTCCAGCACCTCGTAATCGTCCGTCTCGTTGCTGAACGGTATATCCCGCCCCCGCAGCGCACCGAAACGGGGCAAAAGCTGCCGGAAAATCCGGTCGGCCGAGGCCGGAGAGCGCGTTACCGCTTCGTCGCGGGAACCGCTCCGCATCGCCCGGCAGACGATCCGCGGAAGCGGACCGAACGCAGCGTCGTCCTCTCCGCAGGCTGCGACGCAGAGTGTCGCGCCGGCCACGACGATCCGGAACCATCTCTTCATAAACAGGTTTGCGGCGCGAGCCCTCTCGGGGGAACGCGCCGCAAAGATAGGAAAAATTTTCCGGTTTCAGAAATGAAAACGCACCCCGACCGAAAAGGTGTGGGCATAGAGCCGGTAGTTGCCCGAGAAAGGCTGTTCGGCAGCCTTGGAGGCGGTCTCGGCCGCCGCTTCGGGAGCGGCGCCTCCCGCTACGGCCTGCTGATAGACGACACTGTAAGTGAGCGGGTCGGTGTAGGGGTAGGAACCCGTGCGCTCGGGATCGGCGGAGGTTACGTAGCCGTAGGCGAAGTCGAGCGACAGGAATCGCGCGGGATTCAGCGTGAAACCGGCCGTGAAGGCCATCTTGGTCATCGAAGGCGTCTCGGGATTCAGGTAGTCGCTCCGCACGGGGCTTTCGTCCACGTACATACCCAGACGGGCCTGTACGAAATCGCAGGGTTTGTATTCGCCGCCGAAGCGGAACGCCAGCGTATTTTTATAGTTCTTCACCGAATAGATATCCTCGATCTTCAGTTCGGGTTCGTTGAACGAGACGTTGAGGTCCTCGTAGGCGCTCCAGCCGACCCATTGCAGATCGACCGCGAACTCCCACTTCGGCGTCGGACGGAACGAGGCGGCCCATGTGAGATTCGTCGGCAGAGGCAGCTCGGTGTTGAACGTGCCTTCCGAGAGGCGGGGGATCAGTCCCGTCCGGCTCAACACCTGCCGGATTTCGGGCGAAAGGTAGTCGAGATCGGCCGTGCCGCGTTTCACCTTCATGTTGAGGCGCGAGCGGTAGGAGAACCCGACGGTCCACTCCTCGGTGATGTCCCACATCAGACCGACGTTCACGCCGACGGCGACCTGCGAATCGCCTTTGAGCTTGGCGGAAACCAGCGCGCGGTCGCCCGCATTCGTAAAGAGCGGCGCATATTGTCCCATTCCTTGTGAGGTCAGAATGCCGGCGATCGTCGCGTTGGTGGCGGCGCCGACGGGGAACATCGAACGAGCGAGGTCGAAATCGCCCCATGCGATCGCGAGGCCGGCGCCGACGGCCAGTCCCTTGCAGATCTTGAACGATACGGTCGGTTGCACCTGATAGGCGCGGAGGCGGATGTTCTGGATGAGATGCGCGCCGGCCCAATTGTCGTTCCAGTCCATTGCAGAGCCGAAAGGCGTGTTGAAGGCGAGGCCCACGCCGATGCGGTCGGTCGGTTTGTAGTTGAAATAGACGTACATCGGGGTCGAGATCTTGTTGTCCGATTCGGCCGAGATGCGGTTTTCGCCCGAGTAGTCGATGTTGTTGTACTTCACGTAGGAGTAGATTCCCGTGAGGCCGGCCGACAGGTCGAACTTCGAGCGCTGGAAAGCTGCGGCCGCAGGATTGAACCACAAGGATTCGGAATTGAGTTTCAGCGCCGTACCGACATGGCCCATACCGTTCTGCCGCGAGGAGAGGTTGTTCACCTGATAACCTTCCGCATGGAGCTGAGGCGAGAGCAGGGCTGCGGCGAGCAGGAGGAGGATTTTCTTCATGTTCCGATTTTTAGATTAAAACACCGTTCGCATTCGCGGATGCGAAAATCGGGGGCAAAAGTAGAAAAATGATTGTCAAGGGCCAAACAATCGGTCCTAAAATTCCGAAAAATTGTACTGAAAGGCATATGAATGGACGTTTTGCCGGGCGGGGCCGTCCGGCGGAAATGCCGTCCGGCGCCGGCGGCACTCCGCCGGACGCCGTTTGAGGCGAGGTGCAGCGAGTCGTTTGGTGCGGCGCCGGGCGGATGTCGACGGGCGCGGGCGTGCGGTCCGTGTCCTGAGAAAAACGAGGGCCGGAAGGAGTGCGAAGCGCCGGGGCGTGGGAGGGGCATCATCGGCGGAGCGAAAAGCACCGATTCGGACGGGTCGTAGCATATCGAACGGACCGGGCCGGAATGTACCGGGCCGGAAGGCGGACGGTGCGTACGGAAGACGGACGCGCATTCCGCACGCGCACGGTGCGGGCGCAGCGATCAGATTTTATCAATCCAGCGCTGGAGCGTCAGGAAAAAACCGTTCCTCTGAGGTCTGAGCCGGAGGTTGAGGGCGACGATGCGATCGAATGTTGCGGGCGAGCGGTGTTGCAGGAGCTTGAATCCGCCGTAGATGCCCGTCGTGAAGAGCAGGGCCAGCCCGACGACGAGGTAGAGCTGCGCTTCGGCCGAGGCGCCGAGGTGTCCGGCCAGCATCCATGCGAGGACGATCAGGAAGTTGAGCGTGAGGATGATGATCGTCGTGATGATGTGCGAGCAGCCCAGCTCGATGAAAAGATGGTGGAGATGGGTCTTGTCCGGATGGAACGGCGAGCGCCCCTTGAGCATGCGCGAGGACATGACGCGCAGCGTGTCGAAGACGGGGATCGAAAGCACGGCGAGCGTGAAGGCTACCGAAGAGTAGCCGCGTCCGTCGAGCAGGTGCGAAACCCCTTCGGATTGGATGACACGCATGACGAAGACCGACATGGTGATGCCCATCAGCAGCGTGCCGCCGTCTCCGATGAACATCTTGGATCGTCTGCCGAAGACGTTGTGCAGGAAAAAGGGAAGCAGCGATCCGGCCGTCGCCAGAGCCAGAATGCTCATCGGGCGCGTGGTGCCGTTCAGCGTGAAGACGGCGCCGAAAATCAGACTCGCCATGATGCAGTAGCCCGACGAAAGGCCGTCCACGCCGTCGATCAGGTTGAGAGCATTGACGATGCCGACGCAGGCGAAGATCGTAAGCGGTATGTATTCCGAAGGAGGAAGCGCATGGATGTCCCACAGGCCGCGGAGGTCGTCGAGACCGTAATGCCCGACGAAGATAAGCAGGCAGACCGCGAGGATCTGCACGACGAAGCGCGTCGACGGACGCAGATCGAGAATGTCGTCCATCGTACCCGTGTAGAGCATGATCATCATGGCGGCGAAAGCCACCAGCAGCGATGAACAGTCTGCGAAACCGTGGGTGCAGGCTACGCTGAAGAAGATGCCGAAATAGACGACGACGCCTCCGAGAATGGGTACCGGTTCTTTTTGGAGTTTGCGGGCGTTGGGATTGTCCACGATCTTCTTCATCTTCGCGATCTTCACGATGCACGGATGTATGAGGGCCGCGGCTGCGAGCGCAATCAGAAACGGTGCGACGATGAGCAAACTGTTCTCCATGGCTAATGCTGCGCATCCGAAGATGCGCCTCTCTGTTTGTCTTTACTTGTTTGCGCCTCTGATTCCGTTCTTAAAACCACGCAAATATAGTCTATATTATTAAAGATACCAAATTTGAAACGGCCGTTTTGCATACGGAACGGTACGGTCGGACTATTCGAGATCGGTCGTCGAGCGGAACTTCAGGACTTTGCGTGCGGGGACCTTCACCTGCGCCCCCGTGCGGGGATTGCGTCCCGTGCGGGGCGTCCGCTGCACGACGCGGAAGGTCCCGAGCCCCGACATGGTGAGGCTTTCGCCCTCCCGGAATGCACGGACCGCGATACGGACCGAGGCGTCGATCGCTTTTTTCGCCGCGATTTTCGTGAGTCCCGTTTCGAGGGCGACCGCCTCGGCAAGTTGAGTTTTGTTCATATTCCACGTATTGATCCGGATTGGCTTGGCGCTTTATTGTTCGCCGGCAGACAAAGGTAAACAATATTCCGGTAAATTTGTCGGCCCGTCCGGTTTTGCGACCGAATGCCGTTTACAGAAACCCGTTCGTGTCAGAAAGCAGCGCGAAGATTTGGCGGAACGGGAAATCCGTTGTACTTTTGCAGTGCACGGAGGGATGGCAGAGCGGTCGATTGCGGCGGTCTTGAAAACCGTTGAGCTGCAAGGCTCCGGGGGTTCGAATCCCTCTCCCTCCGCTACATCGGGATGCGAAAACGCCCGCTCCCCGAAAAGGCCGGGATGCGGTTAGGAGAACGAGCGGGCTGCAAAGAGCGGGAAACCGGTTTGCAGGTATCCGATTCCCTATTCTGCACGATATGCTCGGGGGGGGGGCGATGCAACAGCGAATACGGGCAGGTTTGACGGCAAGTTCGGTTACTTGTCCGTTGCCTGCCCGAAATATTTTTCGTATTATATGGCGCTCCCGGGGATGGAAGACGCGGAATACGACGTTGCGAAGTGCCTGCAATATGCCGGAAGAATCGCCGGGAAGCCGAAAAACACGCTCTGTCGCACGGCGATCGCCGATTCCCTGTCCAACCGCTCGGAAAGCGGATGCGTTCCCGGCCGGGTGCAGGGACGATGCCCGGCTTCAGAGCGCCGCACAGCCCCGAACGATGTTCCGGGCTCGACCGGAAACACCACGGAAACGTATGAAAAACGCCGTCAGAGGCTTCTCAAACGCACTGCCGGCCGCGGCGAGGGAAAGGAGCCGCCGCGGCTGAAGGAGCTGGAGCAAACACTGTCGGAAACAGAGGCTCGCCGTCGATCGGCAGACGGGCGAGATTCTCACGCTGCCCGCGGCGCAGGCTCCGAATCCGCCGCCTGCGTCGGCATCCGCGGCCGCGGTCCGCCCGGACGTAGCGATCCGCATGCAGCCGATGGGAAGGTTCCCCACCGCCGGTTCACGCCCCATGTCGGCCAGCCGATCCGCAATTTCGAATACCGCTTCACCGTCGCGGCAGAGGACGGAGGATGCGGCGGGAGGCATTCGCGCGGACGACCGCCCGGGCCGGGATCGTCGTGCCGGAGCGGCGGCAGCGGCGGGAAAAGCGGCCGGGGGAAGGAGGGGCTTTCTTCGGCGGCCTCCGGCCTGCCGGGGGAATATCGTCGGGAAGGGTGCCGGGGTGCCGGGCGGAAAACCCGGCGATACGGCACGCCGCAAAAAACCGGAACGTCTCACGACGCTCCGGCAACCTAAAAATAATTAAAACCAAGATAAAACTTACTTCTGCCTTGTTTGGATCGGTGGCAGACCCGATTGGGAAAAAGGGGGAGCGGCTCCGGAGCGGTCGGGCACTCACTCGTCGGCCCCGCCTATGGATGCCGGGCCATTCCCCCGCGGCGGTTCGGCGAACGACCGCCAGAAGAAGGAACCGACCCCGGCGGCGTTGACCGCGGCATTCGCCGCGATCCTGACAATGTACTTGTCCCCAAGTCGGTTCCATGCCGAACGACGGCTTCGCTGGCGTTTGCCGATTCATCCGGCCGCCGGACGGACGGAGATGCAGCATTCGAAGCCGTCGTATGAAAGAGACGAGAGAGAACGGCACCCGAAAAGGGCCTCGGGCCGACGTGCGTGCCCGCGGTGTGCTCCGACGGACGTCCGATCCGTCCGTTCTTCTTGTCTTCGAACTCAAAACAGGATGTTGCAGACGACACACCCGATATAAAAGGTGTTACTTCCAGATTCAGAGATTGCGTGTCGTTGTCTGCAACGATCCTGTGAAAAATGGAGGACAGGCGCATCCGATCATTGCTTGGTGACGCCTCTGTGGCGGACGGCCTGTCCTCGTGCGAAGCAAGGTGGTTCGGCTCTTCGAATGCTCCGCGGATTCGGCGCGGCCGGCGGGCGGCCGCATGGGTGTTACGACCGCGCGAGACGATACGGCCTGTGCACCCATTGGCGATGTGGGAAGCGGTCGGAACGGACGTAAAGTCGGGATTCATGGGTCGCAACACGGTTTCGGGAACTGGATTCTCCGGGGGTGTGCGGGTCATGCCGGTTCCCGTGGGGGTATGGTCGTTCGCAGCCGGGACGATAGGCGTACGGCGCACGTGCGGGACTGAGCTATATACCAACGCGGCTGTTCTCCGATCCGAAAAATCGGACGCTCCGCCGTGCACGGCGGCACGGCGGAAGCGTCCGCCCCCAAAGGGGACTCCACATTTCGCCAACCGGCTGAAAAGTCGTTCGGTCGGTACCGCACGGCTCGTGCGTCCGAACTCCGCCGCACGGGGCTGTGCGGCGGAGGCGTCGATTGATCCTCGGGTGAACCATACGATAGAAAAAACGGGTGCGGAACCGTCGAGGGATAAATCGGTGACGCAACGTCGACGTGAAGAATTCATTTGTCCCGCACCCGGAGCGTTTGCAATGCCGCGGCCGATACGCGCATACCGATTCCGCCCGCCGGCGGTCGTTCGGCGGGTGGAATCCGTATGAGGTAATGTATTCGGCAAATGGCGGCGCATGACGGTTTCGGGTTAGTGGATGATGCGCCCGCAGAAAATAAAAAGGGGGCGCGGTGTCAGCCCCTACTTGTCGGTCTTGGAGTTACCTTCAGATGGAAGCTGTCCTGCGCCCCTGTCGTGTCCCGCAAAAAAATATGCGGGACATAACAAGGACTGACAACCATTATACCATCTGATTAAACATCCTCCGAAGAGGTCTCCAAGTTTACAAGTAGGTATAAAGAGTTGTTTACCCTTTATGATTATGTCCGTCGGCTACGCCGAACTATTCAATCGCAAATGTAGCATAATTTCTGTATTTAGAAATCCACGTATGCAAATATAATCAAATTTTTCGAATACACGTGAAATCACGTGTATAAAATTTTAGACATCATCTTTCCTTTGCAAAAAATGCGAACAAAGATTCCCAAATATAGAGATACTACTTTTCAACGGCTCTTGATAGAACGCATGCAACAATTACGTTCGGATCATGGGTATTCTCAAGAAGAAGTGATTGAGTTTACACATTTAGATATTTCTCGGTATGAATCAGGAACCTCCATTCCAAACACACAATCTATACTGAAACTCTGTAAATTATATAACATCACAATCGCTGAATTCTTCGCACCGATAAATTATCCTGCGAAAAAAGAATAGAAAAGACGAAACGGAGCGGTTTCGTCTTTCTTTTTGCGAAAAAGCGACTATATTTGTGTTGAAGGAAAGAACTTGCCCAAAATTATTAATGGAAGAACTCACAACCATACAAAGTAAAATTTACGAAATCCGCGGCCAGCGCGTGATGCTCGACCGCGATTTGGCCGAACTTTACGGCGTTACTACCGGCAACCTGAATAAAGCTGTAAAGCGAAATATCGAACGTTTTCCGGAACGGTTCATGTTTCAACTGACAGAACAGGAATTTTTGATATTCCAAAATGGAACATCAAGTTGGGGCGGCACACGTAAACGTCCTTATGCTTTCACCGAGCAGGGAGTATCCATGCTTTCAGCTGTTTTACGCAGTCCGACGGCGATACAAATCAGCATCCGGATTATGGATGCCTTCGTGGCCATGCGCAATTACATTATGACTACTTCGACCATCACGGCCGAGCTGTCCGAAATCCGGGCGAAGCTGGCTCTGCTGGAGCGGGCGGACGAGGATAATGCCGAGGCGGTGAACGATCTTTCGGAAGACATGCGCAGGGAGCTGGACAACATCTACGAAGCCATCGCGGCCCTGTCGGTCAAAGTTCCCGAGGCCCGCAAAAAGCCCCGGCCAATCGGGTTCAGGAAATCAGAGTAAACAGAGCCATGACCCAAAAGCGGGCGATACAACCGTTCGAAGAACGCAAAGGGACGACGAGGCGGGCAAGTGGTACTTTCGATTCTTGATATTATCGCCGTACTTACCGACAGCGTAAACCCGACGGCTATCTTGATAAGATGCGCAGGCGCAACGAAACGCCGGCCTCTTTCGTGGGGACAAATTGTCCCTATGCAGCTATGCAAACCCCACCACCGAGCGGATCACGACCCACGCCCCGACGGGCTTTCGACGCACAGCGCATCGAAGCCCTTGCGCATATCCGTCGGCATACGGCTCTGGCAATAAGCCTCCGAATCCCCTGAAGAGCACATCCCCTCCCCTTCTCGAAAAACTGACGGAACCCGCACCATGCGGCAAGTCGGGAATCGGGTGCCGCAGTCGGGATGCGCAGCCTCCGTTCGGATAGCACAACTCACAGAGGCTTCCGATGTTTGCCGGCGGTGCGATGCCCACGGAATGCCTGCATAAATGAGCCGCCGCCACCACGGAGCGGTTTGGCCCGTGTATTCGTTTCCGCCCCCGACTTATCCGCGCCTTCGACGCCGTGTTTGCGTCCCGGACGCTCCGCCACGACAAGAACGAACGGGATTCGTTTTTGCCCCCGACTCGTTCGCATCCTCGGCTTCGTCCCGGATCCTCCGCCCCGGCAATACGAATAAAATTCGTTTTGCGCCCGACTTTTCGTATCTTTGTACCATGATTCGCGAAGAGATGCTGTTCCGCATCGCGGACGACCGGACTTTCGAACAGGCGGCGCTGGAGACATTCCGTTTCCAATCGGAGCGGTGCGCCCCCTACCGCGAATACCTCGGTCTTATCGGCTGCGACCCGAGGCAGGTACAGAGCGTCGACGACATCCCGTTTCTGCCTATCGGCGTCTTCAAGTGGCGCGAGGTCTACTGCGGCGAGGAACGGCCCGAGATCGTCTTCACGTCGAGCGCAACCACGGGCATGACCCCGTCGCGCCATCCGATGCGGTCGCTGGCCCTCTACGAGGAGGCGTTCCGCACGGCTTTCAGGCTCTTTTACGGCGAGCCCCGCCGGCTGAGTCTCTATGCTCTGCTGCCCAACTACCTCGAACGCGAGGGATCGTCGCTGGTCTACATGGCCGACCGTCTGATCGCCGACTGCGGCTCGGGCGGGTTCTATCTGCACGACTACGACCGGCTGCTCCGGGACATGGCCGCAGACCCCAAACCGAAGATCCTGCTGGGCGTGAGCTACGCCCTCTGGGAGCTGGCCGAACGCTATGCTCCGAAACTGGAACATACGGTCGTCATGGAGACGGGCGGCATGAAGGGCCGCCGCGAAGAGCTGCCCAAAGAGGAGTTTCACCGCATCCTGTGCGACGCCTTCGGCACGGAGGCGATCCACTCCGAATACGGCATGGCCGAACTCACGTCGCAGGCCTACTCCCGGGGCGGCGGTATCTTCCGTACGCCGCCGTGGATGCGGGTCTTCGTGCGCGACGTCAACGATCCGTTCGATCTGCACCCGGCAGGCGGCCGCGGCGGGATCGACATCGTGGACCTCGCGAACCGCTATTCGTGCGCTTTTATCCAGACCGAGGACATAGGGCGCCTTCTGTCCGACGGATCCTTCTCGATCGAAGGGCGCATCGACCACAGCGAAATCCGCGGATGCAACCTGCTGATCCAATAGTCGTTCACCCGTTTCCGGGGGGGGGCAACGGCGAACGGGCGGCGGGAAAAGGCGCCGTGGAACGGATCCGCAGGAACCGTAATCATCCCAAGACAGGGGGGGGGATCCGGAGAAAACAGCCGCCGAAAAGATCGGACGCAGCTCCCGAAGCCGAAACGGACGCTTATCCGCCGGGGGGGGCCGTTCCGCTCGGACGACGGATGCAAAACACCCCTGAGCGAAAACAACGAAGCAGGCGGCCGGGAACGGATCCGGCAAGCCGAAACCGGGGTATCCGCCGTGCGGAAGCGCTCGGCAGGCCGCACGACGGCGGCCGCTTTCCGCCTCGCGGCTCCCCCCGCAGCATAAGACAGGATTATGAAGAGTGAAACCATAGCGCCGACCGACTTCGTCATCCCGTGGGTCGACGGCGACGACCCCGGCTGGAGGCAAGCATTCGCCGCCGCACGCCGCGCCGCGAACGGGTGCGACAACGGGAACAGAAGCAAAAGCGGAAACGAGAGCGAGGGCGGAAACGGAAACGAGAACAGGAACGCAAGCAACGAAGACGCCTCGGAAATCCGCTACCGCGACTGGCGCACGCTGCGATACTGGTTCCGCGGCGTGGAGCGTTTCGCGCCGTGGGTACGCCGCATCCACTTCATCACGTGGGGGCATCTGCCCGCATGGCTCGACACGGCCCATCCGAAACTCCACGTGGTGAACCACGCGGAGTACATGCCGGCGGAGTATCTGCCGACGTTCAACTCGAACACCATCGAACTGAACATCGCCCGCATCGAGGGGCTCGCCGAACGGTTCGTACTCTTCAACGACGACACCTTTCTGCTGCGGGACACGCCTCCCGAATATTTTTTCCGCCGCGGCGTACCGTGCGACATGGCGCGTCTGAGCGTCGTGCGGCCTTCGTCGGTGGGGCATATCGTCTACAACGACCTCGAACTCATCAATGCGGCATACCGCCAGCGCGACGTTCTGCGCCGCCACCCGGGCAAATGGTTCTCGCCCCGGTACGGCGCGGGCAACCTCCTGAAAAGCCTCACGCTCGCACCGTGGTCGTTCTTCACGGGCATCTTCGACCCCCACATGCCTCAGCCCTATCTGCGCCGTTCGTTCGAACGGGCGTGGGAGCGATGGGGCCCGCAGCTCGACGCCTCGTGCCGCAACACCTTCCGCTCGCTCACCGATCTCTCGCACTGGCTCGTCCGCTACGACGCGCTCTGCCGCGGCGAATTCGCACCCCGCGGCTTCGGCGACAGCGCGCTGATGACGCTCGGCGACGAGACGATCGAAGCGATCTCGGAAGAGATACGCACCCGCCGCCACCGGATGATCTGCCTCAACGACAACGCCTCGATCGCCGACTTCGACGCGCTGAGCCGCCGCCTCGCCGCGGCGTTCGAAGCCGTCTTACCCGAAAAATCCGCCTATGAACGCTGACACGCCCATTCTGATTTCGGTCCTCGTTCCCGTCTACGGCGTGGAGCGATGGATCGGCGACTGCGCCCGCTCGCTCTTCTCGCAGACGATGTGGGAAGGTATCGAATTCATCTTCGTGGACGACGCCTCGCCCGACGCGAGCATCGAAATCCTCGGAAAAGCGCTGGCCGAATATCCGGCCCGCGTGGCGCAGACCCGCCTGCTGCACCACCCCGAAAACCGCGGACTTGCCGCCGCACGGCGCACGGCGATCGAGGCGGCCCGCGGCAAATGGCTGCTCCATGCGGACAGCGACGACATCGTGATGCCATCGGCCGCACTCGAACTGCTCGCCGAAGCGGAGAAGCACCCCGAGGCGGACCTCGTTTTCGGCGGCTACTTCGCCTCGGAGGACCCGGCGCATGCCTCCGCAGGGCGACGGCTCGACTTCCTGCCGCCCCGCTGGTCGCGGGAGCGATGGCTCGGGGTGCTTCTCGCGCAGAGCCACTGCATCGCCAACCGCACATGGGGCCTCCTGATCCGCAGGTCGCTCTGCACGCAGCACAACATCTACCCGGTCGAAGGCATCGATTTCGCCGAGGACTATGCCGTCGTACCGCGCCTGATGCATGCGGCCCGCGGAATCGCCGCGGTGCGCCGGCCGCTCTACGGCTACCGCGCGGCCCGCGACGGCTCCTACATGCGGCGGCTCGACGCCCGCGCCGCCACGCAATACGTCGCGGCCAACCGCGTCGTAACGGACTACCTGAAAGGGCAGCCCGACTACGACCGTTACCGGGAGAACGTGATTCTCGGGCGGCTCAACATCGAAAAATGGATCCTCAAACGGGGGCTCCCGCCCGAGGAGTACGACGCCCGGCTCTTCTACGACGGCGACCGCCCCCGCCGCATGCTCCACCGCTTCTACGCCGCAGCCATCGAGAGTGGGACGCCGTTGCTGGCCCGCATAGCCGGTCTGGCCGCCAACTTCCGCCTCCGATAGGGGCCGCGGCAGGCGGGCGCGAAGCCGGACCGGACGCAGGCAGGGATGTCCGGCCCGCGGAACGGGATCATCCCGCAGACCGGAGCGTGCGGCGAACTCCGGACCGTTCGGGCCGGACAGGAGCCGAGGCTCGGGACGAGCCCGAGAACGGGAACGGACGAATTGCGCCCTGCGCCGCAAAGCCGAACCACGCCGGATCCCTGCCGACGTAAGAACCCACGCGGCCGGACTTCCGCCGCCGCCCCCCCTCCCGGAGGCCGCACGTGTCGGCGCCCGTGTCGTCCACCGCACGGGCAGGATCGGATCGTCGGCATTGCAGGCCCCTGCCGGTCCGAAAGCCGCTCGGACCGGCAGGGACACCGAACCGGGATATGTTTGGGCCGCGCCCAGCCCTCTTCGGGTTCCGACCGTCGGAAGTCGGCCGACAGAAGAGGTGCGGGCAGCGACAAGAAAGGCAAAAAAGGGAAATCCTGCGGCCACACGCTCCCGGGTAGGCGGTGCGACACCGAACCGTCCGATTCACGGCACGGAAAAAATGCGAGGTCGCAGTATGCCCTCTTCGCCTCTCGCACGGTTTCTTCCGAAGCAGTGCAATCCCCAAGCCGTACGACGCGCGGTTGTCGCCCCAGCTTCTTCGCCGGCGAAAGTCCCCGCAAAGTCTCCGGCGAAAACGAACGGGACCTCTTCGTTCGCCGAACGCCGGGCCGAACACATCACGGGCACATCACGGAACGGGAACGGACGAAGGCCGGCGACAGCGGAGCAACGACAGGGACACGGCGGTAAAACGATAGGGCAGCGGAGAAACAGCAGAACGGCGACAGGGAGACGACAGGACAGCAGCGGAAAAACAACGGAACGGCGACAGGGAGACGACAGGACGCCGGCAGAGAAACAGCAGGGACACGGCGGGGAAACGACAGGACAGCAGCGGAAAAACAGCGGAACGGCGGCAGGGAGACGACAGGACAGCAGCAGAGAAACAGCGGAGCGGCGGCGGAACGACGGCCGCACTCACCGACGAAAAAAGAGGGGACCGTTCGATTCCGGTCCCCTCCCCCGTCGCCGCCCGGCGGAGGGCGATCGCCCGCATCCCCGCTCTCGGGGTGCCGCCGGCCGTCAATTCACGAAGGTCAGCCCCTCCTTGTCCGCGTCGATGCGGATCGGCTTTTCGCGGTTCACGTCTCCCGCGAGGATCCGCTTCGAAAGGTCGTTGACGATGTATCGCTGAATCGTCCGCTTCACGGGACGCGCGCCGTAGAGCGGATCGTAACCCGCCGCCGCGATCCACTCGCGGGCCGCCGGCGTGCAGTCGAGCTCGATGCCGTTCTCGCGCAGCATCCGCCGCACGATGCCGAGCTGGATGTCCACGATGCGTTCGATGTCCCGCTTCGTGAGCGGCTCGAACATCACGATCTCGTCGATCCGGTTCAGGAACTCGGGCTTGAGCTGCTGTTTCAGAAGGTCGATCACCTCCTGCCGCGTCTTCTCAACCACCTCGGGCGCGATCTTCCCGCCCGAGAAAGCCTGTGCGAAATGTTCCTGTATGATCTGCGATCCCATGTTCGAGGTCATGATGACGATCGTATTGCGGAAATCCACCGTGCGGCCCTTGTTGTCGGTGAGCCGTCCGTCGTCCAACACCTGCAACAGGATGTTGAAGACGTCGGGATGGGCCTTCTCGATCTCGTCGAGCAGCACCACCGAGTAGGGTTTGCGGCGCACGGCCTCCGTGAGCTGTCCGCCCTCGTCGTAGCCGACGTATCCCGGAGGCGCGCCCACCAGACGCGAGACGCTGTGGCGCTCCTGATACTCGCTCATGTCGATACGGGTCAGCATCGAATCGTCGTTGAAGAGAAATTCGGCGAGCGCCTTCGCCAGCTCGGTCTTGCCCACGCCCGTGGTGCCGAGGAAGATGAACGACCCGATCGGCTTGCGGGGATCGCTCAGCCCGGCGCGCGAACGGCGCACGGCGTCGGAAATGGCCGCAATGGCCTGATCCTGCCCCACGACGCGCTTGTGCAGCTCGTCCTCCATGTGCAGCAGTTTCTCGCGCTCCGAGGCGAGCATCCGCTGCACGGGAATGCCCGTCCAACGCGAGACGACCTCGGCGACGTCCTCGGCGTCGACCTCCTCCTTGATCATCGCGTCGCCCGACGCCGTGAGGCGGAACTCCTCCTGCAAGGCCGCGATGCGCTTCTCGGCCTCCTGAATGCGCCCGTAGCGGATCTCAGCCACGCGGCCGTAGTCGCCCTGACGCTCCGCCTGATCGGCCTCGATCTTGAAGCGTTCGATCGCATCCTTCTCGGTCTGGATCTTCCGGAGCAGATCGCGCTGGCTCTGCCACTTGGCACGCATGCCGGCGTCTTTCGACCTGAGCTCCTCGATCTCCTTGTCGAGCTGCGCGAGCCGCTCCCCGTCGTTCTCGCGGCGGATCGCTTCGCGCTCGATTTCGAGCTGCCGCACGCGGCGGTCGAGCGTATCGATCTCCTCGGGCACGGAGTTCATCTCCAGCCTGAGACGCGAGGCCGCCTCGTCGACGAGGTCGATCGCCTTGTCGGGCAGGAAGCGCGACGTGATGTAGCGCGTCGAGAGCTCGACGGCCGCCACGATCGCCTCGTCCTTGATCCGCACCTGATGGTGGTTTTCGTAACGCTCCTTCAACCCGCGCAGGATCGACACGGCGTCCTCCTGCGTCGGTTCGTCGACCATCACCTTCTGGAAACGGCGTTCGAGCGCCTTGTCCTGCTCGAAGTATTTCTGGAACTCGTCGAGCGTCGTGGCGCCGATGGTCCGCAGTTCGCCGCGGGCCAGCGCCGGCTTGAGGATGTTGGCGGCATCCATCGCCCCCGACGACTTGCCTGCGCCGACGAGCGTATGGATCTCGTCGATGAAGAGCAGAATGTCGCCCTCGGTGGCCGTAACCTCCTGCACGACCGCTTTCAGACGCTCCTCGAACTCGCCCTGATACTTCGCGCCGGCGATCAGCGCACCCATGTCGAGCGAGTAGATCACCTTCGACTTCAGGTTCTCGGGCACGTCGCCGTCCACGATCCGGCGGGCGATCCCCTCGGCGATGGCCGTCTTGCCGACACCCGCCTCGCCGACGAGGATCGGGTTGTTTTTCGTGCGTCGCGTCAAAATCTGAAGCACGCGCCGGATCTCCTCGTCGCGGCCGATCACGGGATCGAGCTTGCCCGAGCGGGCCATCTCGTTGAGGTTGACGGCATACTTCCCGAGGGCATCGAACTCTTTCTCAGCCGTGGGCGAATCGACCGTCGCACCTTTGCGGAACGTACGGATCGCCTCCAGCAGCTCCTTTTCGGTGGCGCCCGCACGTTTGAGCAGATCCGCAGCCGCACCCCTCTCGGCGATCAGACCGAGCAGCAGGTGCTCCACCGAAGCGTATTTGTCGCCGAAATTGCGGGTGAAATCCACGGCCCGCTGGATCGCTTTCGACGAATCGGTCGAAAAGAACGGATCGCCGCCGCCCTCGACGCGCGGCAGCGACGCCACGGCACGCGACGCCTCGTCGCGCAGACCGCGGACGTTGACGCCCACGCGCCCCAGCAGGAACGACGCGAGCGAATCGTCCTCGCGCACGAGCACCGCGAGCAGATGCATCGGCTCCACGGCCTGCTGTCCGTGCTGCTTCGCAAGCGACACCGCACCTTGCAGCGCCTCCTGCGCTTTAATTGTCAAACTGTTGATATTCATATTTTTTCTGTTTTTGTTATTTTCCGGTTTTCAACCTCATCCTCCGCAAAACGCCTGCCAATCGCCCTTCGCACGACACGCTGACAGATTCGGAGCCGGAATGTCATATCCTGTCATCGAAACCGGACGGCATCGTGTCATTTTGTCGGTTTTAAGCCCGGGTATGATACGATTCAAGCCGATTGTCTTACCGGACTTACCGAAATTAGTATTATATTTGTATACACCTAAAAAAAACGCCTATGAAAAAGTTTCTCTTTTTCCTCCCCGTTTTCCTGTCCATGGCAGCGGGAGGATGTACCCGAAACGAAGAATCGTTCGAAACGTCTTCTCGAACGACACATGTCCCCACAGAGGCTACCCCCATACAAGAGGCGCTCTCCGATCTGCGGCAGCAGTTGGGAGCCATGCGCAACTCCACCCGCAGCGCCGCATTCGATGCGGAAACCATCGCCGTACTACGCCGCAGCGACTTCGGCGCCGCCACCCGCAGCGACGCCGCAGAGGGCGGGGATTCGCTCGCTTACATCGTCAATTTCGCGGACGGAGGCTATGCCATCCTCGGCGCCGATCCGCATCTGCCGTCGGTCGTGGCCATCGTCGGCAAGGGCGAAATGACGCCGGGGACACTGGTTGCGGCCAAACGGAACGTCGACAGCGGCGAACAGGTCGACACGCCGACCTATGTCGATGCGCTCGTGGCCAATTACATCCTGCGCTCGGCGGACGATCCGACGCCCGCAGCCCGCATTTCGGGCGACTGGGTCATCAAGGAGCACCAGCCCTCGTTCGTGAAGACGAAGTGGGGGCAAAATGGAATTTACGGAAAATATTGCGTGAGCGATGACGGCGAAAAGGTCGGTGCCGGATGCATCGCTATCGCGTTCTCACAAATTCTCGCTTATAACCATGCGACTTTCGGACGAGGACCGCGCAGCATCACCGGCATGCCGCTCGACTGGACGAAGATCGATCAGGCGACAGACTATGCGGATCTGGACGATGCTCCGGAAGAAATACAGGATTATACGGCGAAATTCATTCATGATGTAGGTCTCAGATTAGGCATAGACTACCCGAACGGTTCCTATACAGGATCCAGTAGGAATGTGCTCGATTTCATGCAATCCGGTATGATGAATCGGATTTATGCCCAAGCGGAAAAAATCGAAGTTCCGGGGACGCGGAAGTGGAACCCGGACTATCAACCTGTCGAACCGGAAGAAATGCCGATGATTGAGTTTACGGAAAAATATGCCCGTCCGATGCTTTTTGTAAAAAAGCATCCGATCTTTATCACGGGCGAGTTGGATTATTCGACCGAAAAACCGGGACATGCGTGGGTTCTGGACGGGTGGATGCGCAAGACACGATCGATAGCACCCGCAGGCGAATCGTATGTAGAAGATTATGCGTATTGCAACTACGGATGGTACGGAGGCGACGACGGGTTGTATGTTTTCGGCATATTTTACAAATACAAGTACGTCAACAGCATCTTTACCTATAACTTACAATAAACTTTTCAAAACCAAGACAAGCCATGAAAAATATAAATCGTTTCGGTTGGCTGGCAGCCGTCGTGCTGCTGGCTGCCGCTTGCAGCGACGACGATCCGATCCCGCAGCCGGAACCCAAACTCGAACTGAAGAGTGTGATCGCAGGGAAATACTGGGTCTCGGACTCCTCCTTTACTTACATTACGGATGGAATAGAAAAAGTCGATACAATCACTTCGTTGCAGGATCTCCGGGCCGATATGGGGCTTGCATTCTATCCGGACCTCTATTTGGGGGTTTTCCATTGCAGCGAAGACGGGACGGCCATAGATAAATATTATGTAACACCCTATACCGGCGATTCCGAAGGCGAGAAGTTATTGGTTTACCGCGGACTTTACAGCCTCTTCCTGAATCCGAACGCGAATACCATTCGGTTGAGTGCCAACGATCCGGAGACTGCCGGGCGAAATATTTACGAGGGCATGACCTTGCGGCTCCGCTCTTTGGCAGAGGATCGCGTCGAATTCGACATGGATATCAACGAATTCGTCCGGAAGGATTGGGCGCCTATTCTGGACGATGCTGTCGCGCCGATCACAGGGATCCGTGTGGTTTGGAAATCGCTTACCGAAGAAAAGGCTGCGGAATATCACGATTTCCAAGACCCGATCGTCGTGTTCCCCGAATAAATCGAAAAATTCATCAAAAAATTCCGCCTCTATGAAAACCTCTTATTTTTTCGGTTGGCTGGCAGCCGTCGTGCTGCTGGCTGCCGCTTGCAGCGACGACAAACCCGCTCCCGACCCTCAGTCTCTCGAACTCAAAACGGTCATCGACGGAAAATATTGGAGTTCGACCGAATCTTTTATCTACGAGAAAAACGGAGAAGAGATCGTCGACAGAAAATCGTCGTTAGCCGCTCTGCACTGGGACACCGACAGACGATCCCTTCTGGGCGTCTTTTCCTTTCGGACAGACGATTCGTCGATCGACACGTACGACCTGACGCCGTACGATCCTTCCGAGGAGAGCGAATTGCTGCTGTATCGCGGACTTTACAGTTTGGCTTCGGACGGCAAGACGGTGCGTCTGACGGCCAACGATCCGGAAATCGCACAGAAAAACGTTTATGCGGGCATGACCCTGCAACTTCGTTCGATCGCGGAGGACTGCGCCGAATTCGATATGGAAATCAACGATTTCGTCAGACAGCAGTGGGCCGATATATTCGAGGAATCGCCCGTTGCGATTACAAAGATTCGCGTAACATGGCGTATGCTTACTGACGATCAGATCGCAGAATACCGCAATTTCCAAGACCCGATCGTCGTATTCCCCGAATAGAGGGACAGATACGTCGACGGTGTTCGGCCGCCGCATGGATTCGCGTATTTCAAGAAGCTGTCCGACGAACTCCGGACAGCTTCTTTCTATTTCATACCCCCGCCCGAAACAGGCGATTCCCCGAAAGGAAAAAACAAATCAGGCACTCTTCATTTCGACACCATATATCGTATATCGCTGATATTCTACGTACAAACGCCTATTATACAATTTTTTATTGGATTTCTTTGTTATATTTTAATTTAATGGTAACTTTGTACATATGAAGAAGACAGCACTCCTCATTCTTTTAACAATAGGCTCTCTCTTGGCCCATGCTCAACAGTCTCCGGCTGAAGGCGGAGCTGTCCTCGGGTTTGAGACAGCAAAAATTGATTTAGGAAAAGTATCGAAAGACGAACCCAAAATTATTAAGTTCGTATATTCAAATACGGGGACGAAACCGCTCCTCATCACCAATGTCGATGTATCATGCGGGTGCATCGTTCCCGAATGGTCCAAACAACCCTTACTACCCGATCGGCAGGATGCGATCACGGTTCGGTTCGACCCCCGAACCAAACAGGGGTATACCTTATTGAGTCTTTATGTCAAATCGAACTCCGCCAACGGATTGCAAATCGTACGCATTCAGGCTGAGGTCGAATAATCACAACCGCTTATGAAAAAAACATTGTTGTTTTTCGGAATCGTCCTTGCATTTCTGATTGTCGATTTCGCATCCGCCCCTTTGCGGATGATCCACTACGTCTTGGCAAGTATCGTCGGCTTCACGACGCTTTTCGCGCTGGAAGGCTTCGTACTGCATCGCTGCAAAAGCCTCCGGCCCCGGACGATCCTGCTGGCTTCCCTGTTGGGATTCGCCATCCTCAATCTGCCGGGTAGGTTTATGCATGGAGTAAGCGCATCATGGCCCGACTTTTTAGTACGGCTGATAAGTATTTTGCTCGCCTATCTGTTTTTCACGGTCCACCGGAAAACATGGAAAACAACAATCGGCATAATCAGCTGCTTGTTGCTTATAAGTGTTTATCCGATTACTGTGAAATGGATCGATCATCTGAATTACGACACGTTCGACGGTCGTTCGCAAAAGCCGGTTCCGATCGAGTCGATGCCTGTAAAAGAGATACAGGGGCAAACGGCCTCCCGTCGCTTCGATCCCGAAAAAACCTACGTGCTCTATTTCTGGACGAACCGTTGCGGATATTGCCACGAATACCTCCCCGATTTCCTGCAATTGTACGAACAATACGGCTCGCAGCAGAATGACATGCGCTTTCTGGCGGTCAATCCGCTGGATGCTCCCGCCGAGGAAAACTTCGTCCGCTCGCAAAGCGATATTCCCTGTTTCTACACCACGCGGGCCTTTGCCGACAGGCTCGGCATCAAAGGCTTTCCGGCGGTCGTCGTCATTCGGGACAACCGGATGGTCTTCTTCGGAAGCACGACAATGGTCAAAAAATTTCTAAAAAACAACTAACCTTTTAAAACTATAATTTATGAAAAAATTCTATCTATTCTACGGCTTAATAATTTCATTATCAATGTTTTCTTGTGCAAAAGAGGAAAGTTACAGTTGCAACAAAGAGGTCGATGCTTGGGTCAAAGAACATCTCGACGAAGTCCGCAGCATGACGCGGTCCGAGTGGAACGAACTCGATCCTGCCGTAAGTCGTGCATGTTATATCGCATTCACGCCTCAACAAAAAGCACGATTCTGGGACCTCAAAATGCAGCAGGTACTCGCACTTGAATGGACGGAAGCCGAACGCACGCATATTGCCGAATTACGCTCATTCATCCGCTCGAATCCCTATATATTCGAACCGGAAAAACTTTATAGCGACGAATTGTACGACAAATTCGACCGATTTATGTACGAATGGAATGAAAAAGCGCAGTCGGAATTGGGATGGTCAAAGCAACTGGTCGGTGCGATTGCAGCCTCAGGATACGATATTGTCAACAAAACGGGTACGGCAAGAATCGGAGGTCAAACGGACTTTAGTCCGGGATGGGGAAATAAAATTCCGGACTGCAATTGTAACAAAAACCACGATTTCTGCGACGGCAATACGATTTGTACAGATGATCCCTGCACAGAATCTTACCACGGGTGCGGCTGGGTCTGGACCCAAAAATGCGACGGTTTATGCGGAATGAAGTAGTTGCAAACCTATTTCCCTTTCGGGCAGCGCTTCGGACGCTGCCTTTTTCATTTAGCATCCCGGCAGTGCAGCAACCGGCGTCCATGCAACGCCATCCGGATCATCGACCGCCACAGCGACCACGTAACCGACACTCGTCTCCGCACCCAGCAAAGGCGTGCATTTGCCGGCCGTTCGCCGCATCTTCGGCGGGCACCTTAGATACTCCCGCTCGGTAAAATCAACTAAAGTTGCTTTTACGCTCGCTTATGCGTATCTTTGCCGTACTATGAGTGATTTTATCGTCAGCGCACGCAAATACCGGCCCGCGACCTTCGCCTCGGTCGTCGGACAACGACATATCACCTCCACGCTCAAGAATGCCATCGAGCGGGGACAACTGGCCCACGCCTATCTGTTCTGCGGGCCGCGCGGCGTCGGCAAGACCACCTGCGCCCGCATCTTCGCCAAGGCCATCAACTGTCTGAGCCCCCACGGCGCCGAGGCGTGCAACGAGTGCGAGTCGTGCCGTTCGTTCAACGAGGGCCGCTCGCTCAACATCCACGAACTCGACGCCGCGTCGAACAATTCGGTGGAGGACATCCGCTCGCTCATCGAACAGGTGCGGATCATCCCGCAGTCGGGCCGCTACTCGGTCTTCATCATCGACGAGGTCCACATGCTCTCGCAGGCCGCCTTCAACGCCTTCCTCAAGACGCTCGAAGAGCCGCCCGCACATGCCGTCTTCATCCTCGCCACGACCGAAAAGCACAAGATCATACCCACGATCCTCTCGCGCTGCCAGATCTACGACTTCAACCGCATCCGCGTGGAGGACACCGTGGGCTATCTCCGCTACATCGCCTCCGAGGAGGGCATTACGGCCGACGACGAGTCGCTGAACCTCATCGCGCAGAAGGCCGACGGCGGCATGCGCGACGCACTGTCGATGTTCGACAAGGCCGTCTCGTTCTGCGGACAGCAGCTCCGTTACAAGGAGGTCGCCCAGACGCTCAACGTGCTGGACTACGACACCTACTTCACCCTCACCGAACAGCTCCTCGGCGGCGACTATGTCTCGGCGCTCGTGGCCTTCGACGAAGTGCTCTCGAAGGGTTTTTCGGGCCAGACCTTCATGACCGGCCTGAACCGCCACCTGCGCGACCTGCTGGTGGCGAAAAACCCTCAGTCGCTGCGCCTGATCGAGATGACAGGCACGCTGCTCGAACGATACCGGACGCAGGCGGCCGCCTGCGAAGTCGGGTTTCTGTTCGGCGCGATCGCGCTGCTGACGGACCTCGACGGAAAAATCCGGCAGTCGTCGAACCAACGGCTGCTGGTGGAGCTGGGGCTCATGAAGATCGCGGGTCTCGGCTCAAAAAAAAATGACTCCCTGAGCTCGGGCAGCTACCCGCTGCCCGAGCTGCGGCCCGCCGCAGCGACGGACACCCCGCAGGCACCATCCGCCACGGTGTCCGCCGGGAGGCCGGTCGGCCCGGCCGTAAGTCCCCAGCCGGCATCGGCGTCGCAGACGCCGATGCCGGGAAGTGCGGCGGCAGAGCGACCGACGATGCCCCCCGCCGCTCCGGACCGGGGCGAGACACGGATACCCGACACGGGTGCCGCGACCGCTGTGCCGCCATACGGCCCGGCCGATACGGCACGCAACGCCACATCCGCACCGTCCGCCGCAACGGAAGCGGCCGGCGAGACGCTCTCACCGGCCGCTCCGGCTTCGGCACCGACCGCAGCGCGTCAGACGCCGCAGAGCGCGGCCGCGACGCGACAGACGCCGGGAGATGCGAACACGGCGCCGACGGCCGATCCCGCGACGGAAGGGCGAACCGGAACGGACCCGCGAACCGCGGCGGGGACAGGGCCAGAGACAGGGACGGCACAGGCATCCGGCGCGGCGTATGCGCCGGACGCAATTCCGCTGCAGGAGAGCCCCGCCGCCGCGGCACCGATCTCTGCGGGAGCAAAGCCCGCCGGAGCGACGAGCACCGCCACTGCCGCGCCTCTGCGGCCGGCCGGATCCGCGTCGCGGACGCCGCTCGTCTCGGGCGCTTCGCTCTCCGAGCTGCTCTCGGCCGTCGGGGACGAACCGGCGGAGGAGCCCGAAACGGGCGAAACGCCCGACGAGGCGGAACAGCTGCTTCCGGATGCGGACCCCGCAGCTCAGGAGAAGCTGGAACGGGCCCGCGAACGAATCCTCGCACTCATCCAGCGGCACCGTCCGCGCTTCGTGGCGGCGTTCGAACTGATGGAATTTTCGGGGAACACGATCGCGGTAACCGTGCCTACGAACGAGCTGCGCGACGAGATTCTGCGGTCGAAGACGGCCATGCTGATGCGCATAGCCGAACTGGCGGGAATCGAAGGTCCGCTCGAACTGGCGATCGCCGTGAACGAGCGGGTGCAGGCCGTGCGTCCCATCAAACTCGAAGACCGCGTGAAGCACATGACCGAGAAAAACCCGCTCCTCGCCGAACTGCGCAAAGCGCTCGATCTGGAGCTCGAATGACGCATACCAAGCCCCCCGGCGGCCGGAACGGTACTCCAGCCGGAAAGGAGGGGCGGAACGAAAAACAGGAAAAAAGAGAACGGACAATATGGCAACCAAGAATTTTATCGAAGAACTCGAATGGCGCGGCATGATCCACACGATCATGCCCGGCGCGAAGGAACAACTCGAACGGGAGATGACGACGGCCTACCTCGGCATCGACCCCACTGCCGATTCGCTCCACATCGGGCATCTCGTGGGCGTGATGATCCTCAAGCACTTCCAGATGTGCGGCCACCGTCCCGTGGCGCTCGTCGGCGGAGCCACGGGCATGATCGGCGACCCCTCGGGCAAGTCGCAGGAGCGCAACCTGCTGGACGAGGCCACGCTCCGGCACAATCAGGAGGCGATCAAACGCCAGCTCGCAAAGCTCCTCGACTTCGAATCGGACGCCCCGAACGCGGCTCTGTTGGTCAACAACTACGATTGGATGAAGGAGTTCCGGTTCCTTGACTTCATCCGCGACGTGGGCAAGCTCATCACGGTCAACTACATGATGGCCAAGGATTCGGTGAAGAAGCGTTTCAGCGGCGAAGGCGAAGGCATGTCCTTCACCGAGTTCACCTATCAGCTCGTGCAGGGCTACGACTTCCTGCACCTCTACCGTACCCTCGGCTGCAAGGTGCAGCTCGGAGGCGCCGACCAGTGGGGCAACATCACCACGGGCACGGAGCTCATCCGCCGCACGCTGGGGGCCGAAGCCTATGCCATCACCTGCCCGCTGATCACCAAGGCCGACGGCACCAAATTCGGCAAGACCGAGAGCGGCAACGTCTGGCTCGACCCGCGCTACACGTCGCCCTACAAGTTCTACCAGTTCTGGCTCAACGTGAGCGACGACGATGCCAAGTGCTACATCCGGATCTTCACGCTGCTCGACCGCGAGACGGTCGAAGAGCTCGTGGCCGAGCACGACGCGGCGCCTCATCTGCGCAAGCTGCAAAAACGGCTGGCCGAGGAGCTCACCACGATGATCCACTCCCGCGAGGAGTGCGAGAAGGCCGTCGAAGCCTCGGCGATCCTCTTCGGCGGTTCGACTTCCGAAGCGCTCCGCAGGCTCGACGAGCAGACGTTCCTGCAGGTCTTCGAAGGAGTGCCCCGATACTCGGTTCCGCGCGGGCGGCTCGGCTTGCCGTTCATCGAATTGTGCACCGAACAGGCCGCCGTCTTCCCCTCGAAGGGAGAGTGCCGCAAGATGGTGCAGGGCGGCGGCGTATCGCTCAACAAAGAGAAGGTGAGCGACCCGCAGCGCACGGTCGCGGAAGCCGACCTGATCGCCGGCAGATACCTGCTCGTGCAGAAGGGCAAGAAAAACTACTACCTCATAACGGCCGAATAGCATGGAATACCGCATCGTACTGGAACGCATGGAGTTCCGAGCTTTCCACGGCTGCTACGACCTCGAACGGCAGGTCGGGAACCGCTTCACGGTCGATCTGGAGCTGACGACCGAACTGGGCCGCACGGCCGCGGACGACGATGTGCGGCAGGCGGTCAACTACCTTACGGTCTACGAGATCGTCCGTGCGCAGATGCGCATCACGCAGCACACGATCGAACGGGTCGCCACGAACATCATCGAAGCGCTCTACGCCGCCTTCGGGCAGCTGCGCCACGTGAAATGCACGGTCTCGAAGCTCGCACCGCCCTTGGGCGGCAAGCTCGACCGCGTGAGCGTGGTGCTGGAACGATAACACGGAGAACGGCGAGGCAGACAACGAAGCCTCTCCACCGAGCGAGGCCGCTCTGCCGGAATTCGTTCCGGCGGGGCGGCCTTCACATTACGGGACATGCCGGACAACCCTCTGCAAAAGACGGACTTATCCCTTTCCGCACCGGCGTTCCTCCGGACCGAATCGGCGGCAAGATGCAGAGCCCCCCTCGCAGAAAGGAAGAGGCCGCGGAATCGCCTCCGCTTCCGCCGTGGCGGACCGGCAATGGACCGAAGGCGCGATCGTTCCCGCCGACCGGACGTTCGCTCAGAAGCAGGAGGAGCAGGAAGCAGCGGAGGCGGTGGCCCGGAACCGTACACGAGGCTCCGGGCACGAAGGCCGTCGTTCCCGGCAAGACGCCGGAGGGAGGGGGCGATTCGCACTCCGCCGAGGCGGGGAAAAACGTCGTTTCTCCTCCGACCGCTCACCGAAAGTTCCGACCTTGCACCCGCACTGCCGGCGGTCCGCCGCGAAGAGCAGCGGGCCTTACGGCCCGAAGTTCCGTGTGCGTTCGGCCGCCCGCACCGCACCCGAAACCGGATGAAAAACGCCCCTCCGTCCGAACAGTTTTCGGCAAGCCGCAAGCAAATCGCGAATTTACGGGGCGACAGCCGCAGCGGGAATACGCGCCGCCGGGCCCGTGCGGCTGCGCGATTTTCGCCGCTCGCCCCCTTGCCGCGGCACCGGTTTCGTCCGATCCTACCCCGCTTCCCCTTTTCGGACACTCCGAAACTCCGCGCCGCCTCGGTCTCGTCGGCACATCCTCCGGGCACCGCGCCGACACATCGCGTGCGGTCCGAATCGCCGCCCATGCCGAAAGAGGCGGCTGACTGTAAAAAAACAGACCGGACAAAACCGCACGTACACCGCAGGCATCGTCCGCCGGGCGGGGCGCAATACGAAAAGAGGGGGTGTCCGGCACGATTCCACGCGGGACACCCCTCTCTCTTATCCTTACTCCTGTTCGGTACGGACGGGCTAGTTGATATTCTTGCGGTCCACAGATTCGGGCGAAGCGGCCTCCATGTCGATCTGGAGTTTGACCATCTGAATGGCCGCAGCGGCGGCCTCGTCGCCCTTGTTGCCGAGCCGGCCTCCGGCACGGTCGAGCGCCTGCTGGCGGTCGTTCACCGTGAGGATACCGAACGAAACGGGCATGTTCCACTGGATTTGCAGCTGCGTGATGCCCTGCGTTACGCCCTGACAGATGAAGTCGAAGTGCCGCGTATCGCCCTGAATGACGCAGCCGAGCGCTATGACGGCATCCACGTCGCTGTATTCGGCGAAAAACTGCGTTCCGAGCGTCAGTTCGAAGGTGCCGGGCACGTATTTGATCTCGATGTTCATGTCGGGGCATCCCGCCTTGCGGAGCGTCCGCACGGCCCCTTCGAGCAAGGCTTCCGTGATGTCGCGGTTCCACTCCGCGACCACGATGCCGAACTTCATATCGGCAGCCGAAGGCAGCGGAGCATCGAACTGGGAGAGATTATGGTGTCGGGTCGCCATGCGCGGAATCAGTTCTGAGCGGCACCGAGCAGTTTCTCGGCTTCGCGTGCGTCGTACGATGAGGGATAGTCGTCGATGATCCGCTGGAAGAGAGCAGCGGCGGCTGCGGCATTGCCCTGCGCCGTCTCGGCCATGCCGGCCTTACGCAGATACATCGGCGCCGTCAGGTTGTTGTCGGAAGCCTTCACAGCCTTCTCATAGAACTTCACGGCCGCGGCGTAGTCGCCCCGTTCGACCGCTACGTCGCCTTGCAAACCGAGGTTCTGGGCATTGAGGATCGAACCGGGCAGACCCCCGACGGGCGAATATTTCGCCAGATATTCGGCGGCATTGTCCAGATCGCCCAGACGCAGGTAGCAGATACCGGCATAGTGCTTGGCCAGATTGCCCGCCGGCGTCGAACCGTACTGGCGCACCACGTCGAGGAAGCCGGCGCCGTTGGCATCGCCGTTGAGGGCCAGTTCGTAGTCGGGCGTCTCGGCCTCGAAACGGTACTGCGCTTCGGAGATCATCTCGGCGGCCTTCTCGACGCGGGGGCCCGAAACGAGCGAGCGGTAGCCGAAAACGAGCGCGGCCAGAACGATCAGCCCCAGCAGCACGTACGACATCGTCCTGCCGTTGCGTTCGAAGAAAAGCTCCGTTTTGTTCATTGCCGAACCGAGGGTCTCCTGCTCGGCAGCTTTCTGATTTGCCATAGAAAAATATCGTTTTAGTTTACAGTTTTGCCTTTTAGCTCACAAAAATACAAAATATATTTTGAATTCGGCAATTTGCGCCGCGAATTGTGAGATCCGCACGGATTTTCGGATCTTCGACTGCGTCTTAGATACTCCCGCTCGGCAAAATGCAAATAAATTTGCTTTTGCGCTCGACTTATTCGTATCTTTGGGCATGCTTCTGAAGAAACTATCGCTCATCAACTTCAAGAATATCGAGCAGGAGGAGCTGGCGCCCGTCGCCGGGATCAACTGTTTCGTAGGCGACAACGGCGCCGGGAAGACCAACGTCCTCGATGCCGTCTACTACCTCTCGATGTGCAAGTCGGCACTCGCGATGACCGACGCACAGTGCATCCGCCACGGCGAGGAGTTCTTCGTGCTCGACGCCCGCTACGCCGCCGACGGCGGCCGCGAGGAGGGAGTCGTCTGCTCGTTCTCGCGCAAGGGCGGCAAGGTCCTCAAACGCAACGGCAAGGAGTACGATCGGCTGGCCGATCACGTGGGACTGGTCCCCGCGGCGATCGTCTCGCCCGCCGACAGCGCCCTCATCTCGGACGCCGCCGACGAACGCCGCCGCTACCTCAACGCCTTCATCTCGCAGCTCGACCGCGCCTACCTCGCCGCGGTCATGCGTTACAACGCCGTGCTGGCCGAGCGCAACAGACTGCTCAAAACGATGTCGCCCGACGAAACGATGCTCGAAATATACGACCGTCAGCTCGCGGAGCACGGCACGGCCATCCACGCCCGTCGGCGGCAGGCCGTCGCCGAGCTGGAGCCGCTCGTCGCGTCCTACTACCGCGCGCTCTGCTCGGACCGCGAGACGGTGGAGCTGATCTACAAATCGGAGCTGAACGACCGCCCGTTCGGCGATCTGCTCGTCGCCGCACGGCAGCGCGACCTCGTCAATCAGTTCACCACCGCGGGCATCCACCGCGACGATCTGGTGCTGCGCATCGGCGGCTACCCCTTGCGAAAATACGGCTCGCAGGGGCAGCAGAAATCGTTTCTCATCGCACTGAAGCTGGCCCAATACGCCGTCGTCGCCGCGCGGGGCGAGAAACCGATCCTGCTGCTGGACGATCTCTTCGACAAGCTCGACGCCGGACGGGTCGAGCAACTGCTGCGGCTGGTCGCGGACGACGCCTTCGGTCAGATCTTCATCACAGACTGCAACCCCACGCGCCTGCGCCGGATTCTGGACAAGGCGGGCGGCGACTACGCCCTCTTCACCGTTGCCGGCGGCCGCATCGCACGGGTGGCGGACGTCCCCGGCCGACGAACGGACGGGCCGCCGGCCGAGGCCGACGACGAAACGGCCGTGCCCGAATCCGCCTCCTCGGACAACCCTCGCGCAGCACGTGCAGAGAACGTCCGGACGACGGAAGACGAAAGCCGAAACGCACCGCCGGAAAAAGCGGAGCGCACCACCGGTGCCGGGACGCCCGAAACGACACGCGAAACGGACGGAGACGCCGAGCACGGACGGACGACGGCCGGACCGGACCGGAAAGGAGGCGGCGCATGAGACGGACCAAAACCCTGCTGTTGGGCGACCTGCTCGAAGAGTTCTTCCGGCGTCCTTACGTCGCGGCCAAGGTAGCCGAAGGTAAGCTGCCCGAGACGTGGCGGCAGGTCGTGGGCGACCGCGCCGCGGACCTCACGACCGAGCTGCGGCTCGAACGCCGCATACTCTATGTGCGCATCCAGTCGAGCGTCCTGCGCTCCGAACTCTTCTGCCAGCGCGACGCCCTGCGCGACGCCCTGAACCGGCAGGCCGGCATGAGGCTCGTCAACGCCGTGATCGTCCGCTGAACGCGCAGACGGCGACACGTCCGGTGGCAGACCGGGACCGTCTCTGCCCGTCCTGCGAATCCCATTCTCCGGCGGTCCCGAATTTCGGGGCCGACACACGCCCCTCGATGTCGTGGTCGTCCGGCAGACACGTATCGGCCAGCCCCCGGCATTCTGTTTTCCGCACCGCACCGCCGGCACAGCGCCCCGGCAAACACCGCGCCTTCCGCAACGAAAGAGAGCGTCCGCGAAAAACGGACGCTCTCTTTCGTCGACCGGAAACGGCGGCGGCGATCATCCGCACTTCGAATAGCCGCACGACATGCAGGTCAGGCAGCCGTTCTGGTAGGCCATGTTCTCCTGTCCGCAGCTCGGACATTTGCCCTTGGATTTGGTGCCGTCCTGAATATACTGCTTCAGCGCCCGGCAGACGCCCGTCTTCCACGTGTTGATGCTCTCGCTGTTCAAGTGGAGCGACTCGATGAGCGACACCGTCTTCTCGATGGGCATCCCGTGGCGCAGTACGCCCGAAATCAGTTTGGCGTAGTTCCAGAACTCCTCGTCGAACAGACGCGAAATGCCGCCGATGGTGTTCGTGTAGCCGTAACGGTCGGTATACTGGAAATCGTAGCGTTTCGACCCGTCCTCCTCGCGGACCTTGATGATGTAGCCGCGCGTGATCTTGCGGGGGATGTACATGGCGTCCTCCTCGATCTTGCCGGTGAAGATCTCGTAGGGGCGGCCGTCCTGCAACCCCACGAAGGCGATCCAATCCTCGTTGCCGTTCTTGAAACGGACGATGTCGGCCGGGATCGACTTGGGGCGCTTGTGTGCATGTCCGGGATACTCTCCGCACTTTTTCTTCTTGCCCTTTTCGAGCAGCACGCCGCTGCGGCAGCCGTCGCGGTAGACCGTAACGCCTTTGCAGCCGCACTCCCACGCCGTGCGGTAGACATCCGCCACGAGCGCTTCCGACACGTCGTGCGGCAGGTTGACCGTTACGGAGATCGAGTGGTCGACCCATTTCTGGATCGCCCCCTGCATCTCGACCTTGGCCACCCAGTCGATGTCGTTGGCCGTCGCTCCGTGGTAGGGCGACGCCGCGACCCATCGCGCCAGCTCCTCGTCCGGGATCGTGTCGAGTTTCGAGGTGTCGTAACCGTTGGCTTCGAGCCACTTCACGAAATTATGGTGGTAGACGTTGTACTCTTGGAACTTCTCGCCCGTCTCGTCCGTATAATCCACGTGCGTATCCTGATCCGACGGATTGATCTTGCGGCGGCGTTTGTACACGGGCCGGAAGACGGGCTCGATGCCCGACGTGGTCTGCGACATGAGCGACGTGGTGCCCGTCGGCGCGATGGTCAGCATGGCGATGTTGCGGCGGCCGTACTTCGTCATTTCGTCGTACAGCTCCGGATCGGCCTCCCTGATGCGGAGGATCATCGGATTGGCGGCCTCCTTCGCGGCGTCGTAAATGGGGAAGGCGCCGCGCTCGCGGGCCATGCGGACCGAAGCGCGATAGGCGGCCAGCGCCAGCGTCTTCTGCACCTCCACGGCGAAAGCGGTCGCCTCGGGCGTACCGTAACGCAGTCCCAGCGCGGCGAGCATGTCGCCCTCGGCCGTGATGCCGAGCCCCGTGCGGCGGCCCTTGCGGGCCATCGTGCGGATCTTCTCCCACAGGCTCAGCTCCACGCGGCGGATGTCCTGATCCTCCGGATCGTTGGCGATCTTGTGGATGATCAGTTCGACCTTCTCCAGTTCGAGGTCGATGATGTCGTCCATCATGCGCATCGCCTTGTCCGCGTGGACCCGGAACTTGTCGAAATCGAACTTCGCCTCCGGAGTGAAGGGCGCGTCCACATAGCTCAGCAGATTGAGGGCCAGCAGGCGGCACGAATCGTAGGGACAGAGCGGAATCTCGCCGCAAGGGTTGGTCGAGACCGTCGTGAAGCCCTCGTCGGCATAGCAGTCGGGGATGCTTTCGCGGAGGACCGTATCCCAGAAGAGCACGCCCGGCTCGGCCGATTTCCATGCGTTGTGGATGATCTTGTCCCAGAGCTTTCGGGCGTCTATGTCCTGCTCGTACATCGGCTTGTCCGACACGATCGGGAACTGCTGGCGGTAGGGCTTGCCGGCGAGCGCCGCACGCATGAATTCGTCGTCGACCTTGATCGAGACGTTGGCGCCCGTAACCTTGCCCGTGTCGACCTTGGCGTCGATGAAACGCTCGGCATCGGGATGTTTGATCGAGAGCGTGAGCATGAGCGCGCCGCGACGCCCGTCCTGCGCCACCTCGCGCGTCGAATTGGAGTAACGCTCCATGAAGGGGACGATGCCCGTCGAGGTGAGGGCCGAGTTGAGCACGGGGCTGCCCGTGGGGCGGATGTGCGAGAGGTCGTGGCCGACGCCGCCGCGGCGTTTCATCAGCTGCACCTGCTCCTCGTCCATGCGGAAGATGCCGCCGTAGGAGTCGGCCGGATGCTTGTGCCCGATCACGAAGCAGTTCGACAGCGAGGCCACCTGAAGGCGGTTGCCGATGCCCGTCATGGGGCCGCCCTGCGGGATGACGTAGCGGAAATGATCGAGCAGTTCGAACACTTCGTCGCGGGACATCGGGTTGGGATAATTGCGTTCGATGCGTTCGATCTCGGCAGCGATGCGCTCGTGCATCTGGCGCGGCGACGATTCGTAGATGTTCCCGAACGAATCCTTGAGCGCATACTTGCTCACCCAGACCGTAGCGGCGAGTTCGTCGCCGCCGAAATAGGCTTTCGACTCGGCGACCGCATCGTCGTAGGCGACCTTGCGCGGTTCTTCGGGCTTTGTGTTTTTTGACATAGCGGTAATATCTCTTAATCTATCGTTTCGTATGGAATGAGGCGGAATCCGACCTTACAAATTTGGAACTTTTTCCTGTAAAAAACCGGACGAACCCGATGAATTTATCCACAAGTTATCTACAAAAGACAAAAAAGCGCGCCTCAGAGGACCGAGGCGCGTTTTCGTTTTTCGGCACGGATCACTTCACGGCCACGGCGTCGATCTCGACCAGCGCGCCCATCGGGAGTTCGGCCACCTCGTAGCACATGCGGGCCGGCATGTCGGAGGTGAAGTATTCCGCATAGACGGCGTTCATGGCGCCGAAATCGGCGATCGAGTCGAGCAGCACGACGGTCTTCACCACGTTCGAATAGTCGTAGCCGGCCTCCTTGAGGATGTGGCCGAGGTTGGCGAGCGACTGGCGCGTCTGGGCTTCGATGCCCTCGGCCATCCGGCCGGTGGCTCCGTCGATCGGAAGCTGACCCGAAACATAGAGTGCGCCGCCGGCTTCGACGGCTTGGGAATAGGGGCCGACGGCCTTGGGGGCCAGCGGCGATGCGATGATCTTTTTCATACTATCGGAGTATTTCTCAAGTTTTCGGCAAAGATACACTTTTATTCGGTTATATTTGCAACGATTTTTGCAATAATATCACGATAAAACACCGAATAAAATGAACAGATTTTTGAAGATCGCCGCAGGCATCGCCCTGCTGGCCGTTGCGGTCTCCTGCTGCAACTGCCGTTCGTTCCAAAAGAAAAACCGCCGTCCGCTGGTCGGAACCGAGTGGCAGCTCGTGCAGCTCGGCGGCCGGAGCATCCCCCCCGAGGAGGGCAAATACACCGTCGTGCTGAGCGACGACGAACGCATCTCGGGCGTCGGCGCCTGCAACCGCCTGATGGGTGGCTACACGCTCGGCGGCGAGAACGCACTCCGCTTCGGAGCGCTGGCATCGACGCGGATGGCCTGCCCGGGCATGGAGACCGAGGCCGAGTTCATGCAGATGTTCGACTCCGTGGTCCGCTACGACATGGACGGTCCGATGCTGCTCCTGCTCGGTGCGGACGACGACCTGCTGGCCGTCTTCCAAGCCAAACCGGCCGCCGGCTCCGAAACGGAAGCCGCACGGGAGTAGCCGGCGAGGGGGG
>OVXI01000036.1_pt1 | contig 37004 bp, 33 predicted proteins | sample 1732031 | NCBI WGS metagenome assembly OVXI01 (sample SAMEA4545821, study PRJEB24839) | metagenome | biome: chicken; feature: ceca content | place: Italy | collected 2013-05 | reverse complement strand
CCTCAGTCAAAAATCAAAGATTTTTGCCAGCTCCCTTTGGCAAGGGAGCCTTTTTACGCCCGGTGTCGTTCTATTGTGCGATACCGGGCTTTTTTGTGCTTTCAGGGAGGTGCCTGCCGACTATGGCGTGCCGTTTTCCAGGTAGCGGCGGAGTTTTTCCAGGGCCCGCTTCTCTATCCGGGAGACATAGCTGCGGCTGACGCCGCAGCGCTGTGCCACCTCCCGCTGGCGGCAGGGGCTCCCGCCCCCCAGGCCGTACCGCAGCACAATCACCTGCCGCTCCTGCTCCGTCAGGCACACCTCCACGGCTTTGCGCAGCTGCCCCACCTGCTCCGCCGTGGCCATCTCCTCCAGCAGATCCGGCCCATCCCCCACCACATCCATGAGAGAAAGGGCCGCCCCATCGCTGCCCGTGTCTATGTAGTCCGAGAGGGACACATCCTGGGCGCTTTTTTTCTGGCTGCGGAAGTGCATAAGGATTTCATTTGCTATCCTCCCCCCAACGCGTTTCAGAACCGTTGGAGGGTTTCGTTTTTCCCAGGCCGCTATTTTCCTCCTCCAAATCCTCAGAATCCACATCTTCCAAGGCTTCCAGGGGTTCTTCTTCGCCGCTTTCGTCGTCTATGCGAGGGAATCTGTCATCCATATGGGGGAATTCAATTTCGCCCTCGTCTGCGCCAAACAAAACCACATGGGCATTCACACCGTCCCAGATTACCTTGCGGACAACGGTTCTGATTGCCGCTCGCTTCTCTTCGACGGACATATCCTCCATGCTGGTACGGAACGTGGACAACATCTGCCGCAGCAAATCGAACGCATCATCACTAAGGGCATTGGCATTGATGAGACCTTCCAATTCATGGATACGGTTCTCAACCTCCCGGTTCACCTGGGACAATTCTTCCATGCGCTTCAGAATACGAGGCTTGGCAACGGATTCCCCAACCATGCCCAGGCTGTCGATCAAGCCATTGATTGTCTGCTCGTTCCGCCCATACTCTGCCCGGAGATCTTCCATCTGCTTTTCGTACTGCTCCCGCTTGCCGGTATAGAACGCACGGCTCTTTTCCAGTTGGGCAACAAAGCTGCTGTCCTGTTCCGTCAAAGCCTTGAGCTGTTCCAGAATCGCTGCATCCAGAATATTGCCGTTTGCGTTGCGACGGTTGCAGCGTTCCCGTTTGCTCCGTTCCTTCATCTTGCATACATAAGTGTAAATAACCTCACCGGAGGCGGCTTTCCGCTGGGACAGCTTGGGATACATTCTCTCTCCGCAGGCGCAATACAGCAAACCGGTCAACAAGGCTTCATTGTTCCGGGGCTTGCGATATGCCTTCGATTTATTTCTCTCCAGAGATTCCTGCACATGAATCCACTGCTTGGAAGGAACCACACCGGGGTGCTTTCCGATTGCAACGATCCACTGGCTCACCGGAAGCAGCTGGGTGGCTCTTCCCTTTTCCTGGTTTGTACGGTTATATGCCATAATACCGCAGCTGCCGTCAAAGGCTTCCTTGGGGAAGCAGACCTCCGCTTCTTTTTGGACGAAGTAATGGTAGGCATCTTCATCTGCCACCATATAGACAGGATTCTGCAAAATTGCCTTGATGGCAAAACGGGTGAAATCCTTTCCCTTTTTGGTCTTGATTCTCCGGCGCAGCAATTCTGCTTCCACAGCAGTCAAAGAGTCCGTTTCCAGATACAGATCAAAAATCATTTTGGGAATTTCGATTTCCTCCGGAAGGGGAATCAGCTTGTAAGACTTTCTCTCTTTTCCGTCAATGGTGATCTTACTGACGGCGCCGGACTGAAAGCCCGTGGGGGTAGTGCCCCCCAGCCACCGCCCCGTCTTTGCCAGTTCGTGCATATTATCCCGGATACGCTCGGCAATGGTTTCCCGCTCCAACTGAGAAAACACAGAGATGATAAACATCATGGCTCTGCCCATAGGCGTGCCAGTGTCAAACTGTTCCTTGATGGACACAAAGGATACATCCAGCTTGGTCAGTTCATCAATCAGGCCGGTAAAGTCGCTGATATTACGGCTGATTCTGTCCAGCCGATAAACAACAATTGCCTTGAACCTGTGCTTGCGCACCTCGGCCATCATCCGCTTAAAGTCCGGTCTTTGGAGATTGCCGCCGGAGAATCCTTCATCCTCAAAGACAACGCAGCGATCCACATATTCCTCGCCAAACACATTGCGGACATACTCTTTGCACAGCTCCACCTGATTGCCGATACTTTCACCCTTTCCGGTGAATTTGGATTTCCGGGAGTATATGGCAATCTGTTCTTCCTTTCTTCCCATATCTTTTCCCTCCCTCTTAATGCGTGATGTTATTTACGCTATTATATCACAGCGTAACCAATGTGTAAACAGAAGGATATCTTCTTATTGATGACAAGGCATCCGTTGCATGGAAATAGAAAATGTTTTCTGCCCGTTCAACAGTTAAATCAAGCTGAATTGTCCGCTGCCGACAACTTACCGCAGCTATCTGCCAAAAGAAAACCAGGACCTCATATCTGAGATCCTGGAAAAACAATTATGTTTTTCGTCTGTCTGCTTGACAGAGGGGCAGCTCAATGGCTGCAATTTTTCTTGTCTTAAGAATGTTATGCCGCGCTGTTTGCCATTTCAGAAATTGTCATGCCAAACTGCTCCGAAAAGTATTCTTCAATGGTGGCAACATCGCTTTTCATACGTTCATTTGCCCCGTCATATCTTCCGCTGTCCTTGGAACTTTGTGTGGAATCGTTATGATCGGAATCCTCAATCTTTACAATTTCATCTGCTGCAAGGTCGTAAGTGTAATAGAATCCTGTTCCCATCATAGAAACATAGTAATACTGCTCGACAGTATTGGTGCTGTAATCAAACAAGTAATATTCCATCGTTTCATTGCCTTCAAGGTCTGTTTTTACAAACTTAACCGTTTTGGAGGATTTATCCGCAGTTATTTTAAGTCCTGCGCCTTCGAAAGGAGAATTTTCCGTGTCCAGGTAGGTAAGGACTCCGTTTTCATCGGTAAACTCTGCCTTGCCGCCTGTATTTTCAGATACGCTCTCATTTGGTCTGCTCTGATTTTCCCCCGTATTGCCTTTTGGCGCCGCCGAACAAGCTGCCATGGAAATTAAAGCCGCAATTACTGCAATTGTAAAAATAATTTTTTTCATTTTGTTTCTCCTTAATTTTAAAAATAATTTATATGAAAGCTTGTTTAAGCATTCATATCGCTTACAAATTCACGGACGTTTGCTTCAACCGCTGTGCGGGAAATGTCATCGAGCTTTATGTACTGCGCATTCATCCGCTCCGCAATCTGCTTGGCAAATCCAAACCTGATATATCCGCTTTCGGTGTCAAGAACCATAGCACCTACGCCAGTCAGGCCAATTTGCTCCGCTGCCTGTAAAGCGTCGTCAATTGGGTTGTCACTGCGGAGTGCTACATTTGCTTTTCCATCGGATATCAAAACAAGATACTGAACCGCATCGGGAGTTCGTATGCGTTCCGCTCTCAGCAGCGCATCGGCGGCGGCAATTCCATCAGCAAGGGGCGTTTTTCCGCCCGTTGGCAGAGTTTCCATACATTTTTTTGCCATTACAGGACTTCCTGTAATATTCAAAATCACCTGTGCGCCGTCATCTCTGAACGCAACAACGCCAACTCGGTCGCGCTTTTGGTACGCCTCGGACAAAAGCCCGCTGACTGCTCCCTTTACCGCTCTCATACGGCGTTTTGCGCCCATAGAACCGCTTGCGTCTACAAGAAAAAGTATAGTTGCACCTGTTCGTTTTTCCCTCAGCTTTTGACGAAAATCGGACTTTTTAACAGTAATCTTCATGCCTTCGGCAGAGGTGCGGAAACGCTGATTGACCGCCGCAGAGCAAAGGGTCGGAATAATCGCAATATCACATGTTTTTTTATGAGGATTGATACTTCTTACATATCTTCCGAAAGACTCATCGGTGCTGACCTTACAGCGTTTTCCACTGCCGATTCCATTTTTTCTGATATTTTTTATGCCGTCTGCCGTAAGCGGAATTTCCGCGCCCGATGCTTCTGTATTTTCATGCTGAATCGCATCCGAACTCTCCGAATCGAAACAATATTCCTCCTGCGGCGCATTTCCCGATTCGCTGTCCTCAGGCTCGGTATCCTGATTTTCCGCCTTGCTACCAGATTCACGACAAACCGTCTCCGCTGGCGGATTATTTTTCATTCTGTGGGGCAAAACCATCTGCGCTGCATCTGATACATCATCAGCATTGATTTCTCCTCCGTCTCTCCACGCACACAGCGCTTTGGCGGTTTCGGCAAGTATAATTTCACAGCGATTGCCTTCACAATGCGACCGATCTGCCGTCAGCGCAATGAGTTGCAAAATTTCTTCCGGAACGGTAACAGCGTTCAATCTGTCAGACGCACTGCGAATACGCTGCGAAAGTTTCTCCTCGCTTTCTGCATACCTGCCGCAAAACGTAACAGGATCGGTTTCATATTGAAGTCTGCGGCGGATAATTTCCGTACGGACATCAATATCCTTTTCACTTTCCGCATTGACAAACAACCCAAATTTATCAAGCAGCTGGGGGCGGAGGAATCCCTCCTCTGGATTCATTGTACCGATAATTATACAGCGGCATGGGTGACAGTATGAAATTCCGTCACGTTCAACGACATTTTCTCCTCTTGCAACAACTTCAGCAAGTATATTGGAAATATGTGCGCCCAGCAGATTCACTTCATCAACATAAAGAAAATTTCCGTCCGCATTATACAGAAGCCCCTTTTCAAAACAGCGCTCGCCGCCATTTACTGCCGCAGATATGTCCAGTGTTCCCACCAGTCTGTCTTCCGTAACATTGAGCGGAATTTCGGTAACTGTTTTGTCCGAGACTGCGGCAAGTGCTCTCACAAGAGTGGATTTTGCCGTGCCCTTGTCTCCCGAAATAAGCACGCCGCCTATTCTCGGATTTACCGCATTTAATATCAACGCAAGTTTTAGCTTGTCCTGTCCTGCGACCGCTGTGAAAGGATATTCATAGCAACCTCTCATATATTTTCACGGCTTTCTATCATTTGAAAAACGGCGTCCATATCAAGCCGCTGTTCTTCAAATGGCTTTCTGCGCATCCGATGCGGCAGAACAAGTTCTGCCGCCAGCTTTAAATCCTCCTTTGATACATGATAGCGGCCCTCATAAGCTGCGTTTGTCACAGCAGTTTTGATCATTGCAATGTCCGCACGATGTCCGTCTACGCCCAAGGATACAGATATTTCAGCTGCAAGCCGTAAGATCTCATCGGAATAATTAACTTTTCGAAGCATATTAACTGCAGCTTTAATCTTTTTGCAAAGAAGATCCTGTTCAGGCTTGTACTTTTGGAAAAATTTTTCGGGATTATTTTCGTATTCAAGATAACGCTTCACAACCTCGGCCCGCATTTTTATGTCGGATTCGCCCTGAACATCAACCACCAGACCGAATCTGTCAAGGAGTTGAGGACGGAGATCACCCTCCTCGGGATTCATTGTCCCAATAAGTACAAATTTTGCGGGATGTGTAAATGAAACGCCCTCACGCTCCACGGAATTTACGCCCATAGCCGCAGAGTCCAGGATAACGTCCACAACATGATCATCAAGGAGATTGATTTCGTCTATGTACAAAATGTTTCGGTTTGCCTGCGCCAGTATGCCCGGCTCAAAATGCTTTTCGCCTGTGGTAAGAGCCTTTTCAATATCAAGGGTTCCCACAACTCTGTCCTCCGTTGCACTGACAGGCAGATTTATTACCTTCATACGACCGCTTACCGTGTCAATATTTTCCTTGCTGCGGCATTCATCGCACTGAAAACTCCTATCATCGGGGTCGCAGGAAAACGGGCACCTTGCCTCCCTGCGTTCTGGCATAATCTCTGTAAGGGCGCGCACCGCAGTTGATTTTGCTGTTCCCTTCTCGCCTTTTATGAGCACCCCTCCCAAAGCAGGATTTATGAGATTGAATATCAACGCCCGTTTCATTTTCTCCTGTCCGACTATAGCCGTAAAAGGATAATATGCTTTCTTTTCCATCAAGCTTCACCTTCAATTTTGTTTTCCGTTTCCAGATATGCGCTCCGGATAGCTTCAAGCTGTTCCGCAGTAGCATTCCAGTATCCACGGCGGCTGTATTCGGTCATCTGCTCAAGAATGCTCATATATGCATAGGGATTGTTTTCAGCCATACGGCGGCGCATTTTCTCATCCTCCGCATAAGCTGCGCACAGATCATTATAGACCCACTGCTCAACCGCTCCTGTTGTGGCAGCAAGCCCCATTACATTTTCAAACCGCTCCGATATTTTCTGTGCGCCGTGGTATTTATGGGCAAGCATTCCGTCAATCCATTTGGGATTCAGCACTCTTGTGCGGATCCCCTTTGCAACTGCCTTTTCAGCCGATTCTGTAACAGGTGCATTTCCCGTGGTATCCGTTATGAGCATGACCGCCTTTTTACCTTTCACCATTTCAACGGATTTTGCAAGCCCGCCGAAAAATTCATAGTAATGGTCAAGGTCGGTGATTTCATATTCATTGTTGTCACGCACCTGTGAAACAATCTCCACGCTTTTCAGATTCTGCTCATACAGATTCTCAATCTCACCGCCATGCATTTTCCTGTTATACGCATAATGCAGTGATGAAAGAAACTTGCTTCCAATCTGTTCTTCTTTTTCCCATGCCTTTGTTTCGATTATGGATGTAATTCCCGTGCCGTATTCGCCCTCTTTCGGGCCGAATATTCTTGTTGTGGAAAGCAGCTTTGCCTCTTCCTCATCATAACCTTTATCAAGAAGATATCGGTAAATTTTCTCCGAATCAGCTTTCATGAAATTTTCCATAGGAGATTCATCGGCATCATTTACCATGTGAAACAGGTCATCAAGGGTATCAATGAGGTTGGGGTACAAATCCCTGAAAAATCCGCAGACATTAACGGTTACGTCAATTCTCGGGCGTCCCAGCTCACCGACAGGAATAAGCTCATATTTCGGATTCCACGCAGAATTGTTCCTGGCAGGTCTTGCGCCGATATATGCTATGACCTGTCCCACGGTCTCACCCTGAGTACGTGAGGTTTCAAGCCCCCAGAGAATGACCGCCGTGGAATTTGGATAACAACCGTTCTGATTAAAGTACTCCCTGATTGTATTTTCGGCAATTCTTGCACCTCTTTGATAAGCTGTCATCGTGGGCACGAACCTCTGGTCAAACTGGTACAGATTATATCCGCCGGGCAGAACATCGGGATTTCGGTAGATATCCCCCGCTGCTTTTGCAGGAACATATCCACCGTCAAGGGCATTGAGAAGCGCCGGATTTTCCTTGTTTCGCAAAACCGTATGGTATTTTTCTTTTCCATATGCGATGGTTTTTGCAAGCCTGTCAGGGATTCTATCACTGCTAAAATATTCGTCAAAATATCTGCCTGCCAGATTATTTATTTCACTCAGCTTTTGAGTATCACATTTTTCCTCGGCATCAGACAAATTAACTCCAAGCTCTTCGGCAGCCAAGTCACGCAATGATGCAATATCATCATGAGGACTGTTCAACAGTTGGCGGACATATGTAAGTGCCTCTTCTTCCGAATAGTCCGTTCCGTAAATGTGCAGACCTTTCGGTATAAGCGAGCTGTTCATGCGGTAAAGCTCCGATTCAAGTTCGTCAGAATCGGTTGGCAAATGCAATTCCTTTGCACACTGAACGATATTCTCCATTACTTCCTTTGCTGCATTTTCCGAAAACGCAAGCTGATGATGATAATCGTCAAGCATTGCCGACAGGCGGGCAAATTCTCCATACAAACCACTCTGCACAAACACAGGCGGCTGATAGCCGATAAGTGCCGCATGGGAACGTCTTTTTGCGATTGTTGCCTCCGCAGGATTTCCGCAGTAGTACAGATAAAAATGAGGTATATCGCCCATGAGAATATCGGGATAGCAGTCGCCGCTCATGCCGCATTCCTTGCCTTTTAAAAATTCGAGAGTTCCGTGCGTCCCCACATGAATAATGGCATCGGCATTAAATTTATCTCTGAGATATTTATAGAATGCAATATACTGATGATGAGGAGGAATCGATTTATCATGATACAGCTTGTCCTGTTGCTCATGCACACCTCTGGATGGCTGAATGCCTACCAGGACATTTCCATAAACCGCCCCGGGTATCAAAAAATCGCCGTTTTCATCAGTCATAATGCTTTTGCCCGGGTCGCCCCATGCATCGATGATGGCTTTTTTATCGGACAATTCATTAAGATGCTTCTTGTATTCAGAAAGAGAATATGTAAGCATTTTATCACTCTCGACATATTTTCCGCTATTGACAAGACCGTCCGATACAAATGTCTTCATAAGCTCATCAGCGGAAATATCATCGGTTTCATATCCGTTTTTCTTCAGCAGCGACAAAATATTGGAAACCGACTGAAATGTGTCAATAAACGCACCACCGAACACATTTGCCTCTCCGGGAGGATAGTTATAACATATCACAGCTATTTTTTTATCTTTCCTTGGTTTGCGCCTTAAAGAAATATATTTTTCAGTGCGACTTACAAGTGCTTCAAGGCGCTCGTCAATTATCTTGAACTCGTCCGTTGTTACATCATAGGTCTCGTTATAAACCGGCTCGGTTTTTGCAGCTATAGGCATTGTCAGCACCGCACCGTCCTGTTCAGGGAGCATCACCGAAATAAGCACCTCCGATGGTGTGCTGCCCTGCACGGATTCCTTCCATTCCTTTTCGGTACGCCTTGACATAAAGTATGGGTGCAGATAGGGAATGTTCAGCTCCTCCAGCATATCTGTTCCCACAGATATGTTTCCGCCCATCGGTCCCGCACTGAGCCGAAACGACATCGTGTTGAGAATGATCTGCGGTTTTTGAGGCATAAAGCGTTCAAGAATCGTCCGCAACCTGCCTTTTTCCAGACCATCCGTTCCTGAAAGAGCCACCGGCAGGACATTGACCGTTTGGCTCAGCCTTTTCGACAGCGCAAAAACAACGTCAGAATAATCCATGGGATAGATATGGCTGTAGAAAAGCAACGCCGCAACAGGCTTATCGGGATCATAGCGGAAGTCTGCCGAAAACTCCTCAAAGCTGTCGTAGGTTTTCATATCCTGCGGTTTGCACACGGCGACTGACGGCACTTCTCTTGCGTCACGCGGCTTTGGCAGCAGCTTTGCTCCGCCGTAATCCCGCAGAATAAGGTAAAGCATATTCAGAATGTTTGAATAATCCGCAACATAGAAGTATTTGCATATTTGGGAGTAATTTTTCATGTCGCGGATCTTACCGGGCATGACTTTTCCTATAGCCTCTGCCATGTTCTGCATTTTTTTCATTGCAGCCATGTCAGGCTTTTTTCCTACCTCCGATTTCATGGAATCTGCCGTAAATTTTCCCAGCCTCAAATACTCTCTTGCGGAATTTCCATAAGGAATAACATTTCCCTTGCACTTTTCAAGTCCGCAGTAAACCGCCTTGATTACATCCGGGGGGCTTCCCATAAGATCGACAAACACCATATCGGAATCTGCAATATCATCAATCAGGCGCTGTGTTTTTGCTTTGCTGTACTCAGTAACAGCATAATATAATCGCAAATCAAGTATTCCATTTTCCGCGAGTGCTATTTCATCTGCCGCCTTCATAAGGCATCTTATTGCAGGAGCCGAAACTGTTATAAATACAAACTTCATTTTCGCACCCTCTTTGCATAAAAAATATGCGAATTATCCTCGCTGTCTGTCAAAATTTCTGCATCCACCCCAAACACTTCTTCAAGCTCACCGTTATCAAGCAGTTCTTCAGGACTGCCTGCTGTGCGAACCCGGCCTCCATTCAGCAGGATAATCTCATCTGAAAATCGGACCGCATGATTCATGTCATGAAGCACCATTACAATAGTGATCCCCTCTTCACGATTAAGCGCAGAAACAAGTTCCATTATTTCAAGCTGATGCGAGATATCGAGATATGTTGTGGGTTCGTCAAGCAGCATTATTTCAGGCTTTTGTGCAATGGCCATCGCGATCCATGCACGCTGTCTCTCTCCTCCTGAAAGGGCGTTCAGCTTTCTGTTTTGAAACTTGGTCATCCCCGTTCGTTCTATCGCCCATTCCACTATATGGGTATCTTCCCTTTCCGCACCCGCCCACCATTTTTTATGTGCATATCTGCCGTATTCCACAAGCGTCTTTACGGTTATATCGCTCATATTGGTATTTGTCTGCCCGAGCACAGCCATTTTTCTTGCCACAAGCTTTGTGTTCGTCTTAAAAATATTTCTGCCGCAAAGCAGTACCTCACCACTTTCAGGACGGAGATTACGGCTCATTGCACGGATAAGAGTCGTCTTTCCGCACCCGTTCGGGCCTATGACCGAATAAATCTTACCCTGCTGGATATCGAGGCATATTCCGTCAAGGATGCAGTGATTTTTATATCCTGCGCGAAGATCTTTTACTGATAAAATCTTATTTCCCATAGCCGCCTACTTTCTGAGCAAATAAAGGAAGAACGGAACTCCCAGTACTGCCATTACAATTCCAACGGGTATCTCGGTGGGACTCATAACCGTTCTTGCAAACGTATCGCTGAACATAACAAGCGAAGCCCCCAAAAGAGCCGTCGCAGGAAACATCCAGCGGTAATTGTTTCCGAGAATAAGCCTGATACTATGGGGGACAATCAGACCTACAAACCCCAGAAGTCCCACAACGCTTACTGCTGACGCCGCCAACAGCGCTGCAAGAGCGGTAAATCCGAGACGGGTCAGTTCCACATTAAGTCCCAACCCTCTCGCGGTATCATCTCCCAAAACAAGGATATTCAGCTTGTCAGAAAACAAAAACGAAAGTATCAGTCCAATAATTGTGTATGGGAGAATGGCCTGAACCTCGCTCCAACTCCGTGAGGAAAGGCTGCCGTTCATGAATGTAAGCGCACCGTGAACGCGGTCGCTGTAGAATACAAGTATTGCGGAAATGCCCGCACTGAACAAGGCAGAAACCGCAACGCCAGACAGAACAATTCTTGTAGGATCAATTCCACCCTTCCATGCAAGTATGTAAATAATCACTGCTGCAAGCATTGCGCCCCCGAATGCCGCAATCGGTACAAGATTCTGCCACTGAGGAAATACAACAAGCAGCATTATACCAAAAAGCCCCGCACCACTGCTTATTCCAATAATGGACGGATCTGCAAGCGGATTTTTCATAACTCCCTGCAATATGGAGCCGGACAATGCAAGATTGATCCCAACAAGTCCTGCAAGAATCATTCTCGGCAGGCGGATATTCCATATTACTTTATTTGCTGTTCCACTGTGATTTCCTTTGACGGTATCAATAATATCCGAAACGGAAATATTCATAGTGCCCACAACATTCCCGATTATAAACGCCGCCGCAACAGCCAGTCCCAGAACTGCGAGCACGATTATTTTATATCTGACAGTATCACGAAATGCCGTTTTTTCCATTATTTCAACTCTTCCACTTCTCCGTAAATCTCGGGATAAATACTCTGTGCCATATATTTTATTGCATCAACATAGTAGGGGCCTGCATTGTAAAGATAATATTCCTGGGGAAGATAGATCACCCGTCCCTCTGTTATGGCATTTACAGACTGCCATGCAGGATTTGAAGCAAACTGCTCCTCAACAGTTTTTCTCGCCTCTTCATTGCTTGATATCATTGTGGTTACAAGCACATAGTCGGGATCTTTGCTCACAATATACTCAATATCAAGGGGCGTGGTTTCCGAGCCTATGGTATCAGGAGGCAGATCGGAAGCAATATTTTCAAGTTCCAGTATTTTCGCAATATCTCCCGCAATGCTGTTGTCCAGCTTTACCGCCAGAGATTTTGACGTGACATACAAAATTACAACAGAAATATCATCATCAGGAAGCTTGTCGGTGATTTCCTTTTTACCCTGTTCAAGTTCCGCAATACGCGTTTCAGCAAGCTCGCTCTGACCCAGAATTTTTCCAAATGCACGGTATGTATCCAGAACATCGGAGAACCCTCTGATATGGGTCTGAATGACATTATAGCCCATATCCCTGAGCTTTGACGCCTGTGTTGACTGTGTTCCCACCTGCGCTATGATAAGATCCGGTTCATGCCCGATTATGGATTCCATATCAACAGAATATACAGGACCAATCATTGGCAACGATCTGATTTCATCTTCATAACCCTCTGTCAGACGAACATTATCAGTAACATCGGATGTGCATATGGACTTGCCGCCAAGATCATACCATATGTTCAAGGGTGTTCCCGACAGAACAGCAACCCTCTGGGGAACTGTATCAATGACTGTTTCAAGATCAAGATAATCCCGTACAGTAAGCGGATAATCATCGCCTGTCACCAGAATGGCCGCCTCATCGTTTGTAACCTTGTCATTTGCCTGAATGTTTTTCAGTCCGCCCACTCCCGTACCGCCCGAGCAGCCGGTTGCTGACAGCAGCATTGTAACAGCTGCACAAAATGCAATCACTTTTTTCATTTTCACTGTTTTCAAACCCTTTCCTCAATATGATTAATCCGCACTCTGGAAATAAAAAAAGAACATTAAATGAGCCGCAACTCAAATAATGTTCTTTAATCATGTAAAAATCCGATAATATATTATGCCGTATTGGGATATAAGTAAATACAGTAAAGCGCTACAGCACACACCAAAATGCTATGGCACATACGCAGAAATACAGCTTGCTTTTTCGGCATACCATATCATCGTTTACATTCCGGAGCTCCGCAGATTATAAACAATACCCAATTACGGAAAAATACAGGCAAGTATTCCGACTTATCGCTTGCTGAACGAAATTTCAGCATATGCACGCCTTCCCAAACATCTGTTCAGTGACTGATTTTTAAAAAAATCCTGTGCATATTACAGCGAAATACGGCAACGGCCTTGCTCGGGATTCCCACCCGATTCCTTTATTAAACTCGCATCTGAATGCTAGTACCTGTATTTCGACAAATATTCAATTTTGTTTGATAGTATCATATCAACAATTTCATGTCAACTACTAATTCTACCATTCTGTAAATTTTCCACATATTTTACCATGAAATATTCCCCTATCCTCGTTCTATTCTGTACTGGATATCTGCACATATCCATAAACTTTCATACAGAAAGAACTGGAACAGCATTCACCGTTCCTGCTCATGACGTTTTGTTTTTTCTGCTTCTGCGTTGGCTGCTGTTTTTGCCGCAGGTGTTTTCTCTGTCAGAGCATGCTTTCATTTTTTCATTCAGCGTCCGTGAAACTGCCTTTTTGCTGTCAAACATCAGAATAGGACTGTAATTCTCGCCATAAACCTGCTGTGCCCGGTTCTCCGCTTCCTGTTCTTTGCCGTGGCAGATAGCCTGTCTTGTTTCATACATCTGCACCAAATCAAAGCGCTGTACCTGCGCTGCAGATCACTCTGAAGAAAACCTCCAACCAGATTCCGGCAGGCCTCCTGGTTCTTGCTGCCCTTACGGTAGATTTTCTTATTGATGACAAGGCATCCGTTGCATGGAAATAGAAAATGTTTTCTGCCCGTTCAACAGTTAAATCAAGCTGAATTGTCTGCTGCCGACAACTTACCGCAGCTATCTGCCAAAAGAAAACCAGGACCTCATTTCCGAGAGCCCGGAAAAACAAATTTTGTTTTTCGTCTGTCTGCTTGATAGCGGGCAGTTCAGTTTTCTGAATTATTCATGCCTTCATTTCAGATACCTTTTTCCCCTCATGGAGCTCCCATAACCGAATCAGGCTTGGTATAGTCAGAGCGTAAAAAGTGAGCACAGTGATTTTTATGCCTGATAAGAAATGTGCCGCACTCACTGGAGCGGTTCCCCACCAAGTACGGCCATTTCTATAGGATCGGAAATCACTTCAGACTGCTCTCAACATTACAAAAGAATTATATCATAGAATGGAATCTTCGGAAGCTCCCCGGGGGCATGGAGAATGCTGTGGCTTTCCCTTACAGCAAGGGGTAGCGGGCACAAATCAGGCTTTGCTTTTGGAGAAGTGCACAAAGCATTTCCGGTATTCGGTTATCTGTAAGCTGTTTTATCCTGACTTTTTGTGGATATTTTATGAAATCTCCACAAAACAACCCTGACCCCGGGATACCCCGGCTATCCGAAACCATCCCCCCCGGGGGCTTCCGTAGTGCAGTCCGCTGTGATATGATAACGCCATTGGTTAATACACTCACAGTAAAAGGAAAACACCTCACTATTTGGGGAAATAGTGGGGCGTTTTTCTCCAAGGTGCAAGGAGAAAGCTCCGTGACTTATACCTTCCAATCACCTGTATAGTCTGAAAGGACATGCTGGAAAATGTATTCCGGGCAGAAAAACAATCCGCCTGCCCATTCCGTTCCAAATAACCAATCTGTTTATTTTTGTTACACGAATCATGCCAGCATTTCACGGCATATCACAAGCATAACACCACACTTTCAGACAAAGGGTGTGGTGTTATGCTTGTGAAAAAGGGGAACCAACGATGAATTACGAACCAAATTCAAAAAAGCACATTGTCCTCTCTGTTCCGGGAACAGATATGACCATCCCTGTCACAATGATCTGCGGCGGTGCGCCCGGAAATACCATAACCATTTCCGCAGGCGTTCACAGTCGGGAGTATATCGGCATAGAAGCTGTCATTCGTCTGGCACAGGAACTGGAGCCGGGAATGGTGCAGGGAACGGTTTTGCTCCTGCATTGCTGTAACTACGCTGGCTTCATCAGCCGCAGCTCAGATGTGGTACCCTTGGACGGGAAGAACCTGAACCGGGCTTTTCCCGGGGATAGGAATGGTACACAAACCCAGCGGCTGGCAGCTTTTCTGGAAGCAGAAATCATTGGGAATACCGACTATTTGGTAGACTTACATTCCGGGGGCTTCTGCGAGGCACTGACCCCTCATGTTTATTTCCATGACGCAGCAGAACCTAAGGTATGCAAAATGTCCCAGCAAATTGCGGAGCTGACAAGTGCGGCATATCTGGTACGTTCCACGTCAAAGAATGGCTTTTACAGCTATGCTGGCCAATGCGGTGTTCCGGCAATCATTCTGGAACGCGGCGGCAGCGGGTTGCTCCATGAAGACGAGGTGCTTGCGGATATAGCGGATGTAAAGAACATTCTGCGGGGCTTGGGGTTCCTGTCAGACGCCCCCGCTGCACAAAATATCCACAAGGTGATTCAAAAAGGATATTATGTAGACTCTCCCGCCAGTGGCTGCTGGTACCCCCGAAAGCATCCCGGCGACCGCATCAACAAAGGGGAGATTCTTGGGGAAATCCGGGATATTTACGGCGCACCTGTTTGCGGCATTTATGGGGAAACGGAGGGCGTTATTCTATACCAAACAATTTCCCTTGGCATTGAAAAGGGCAAACCAATGATTGCCTACGGTGAATTGGCAGAGGAAGGATCGTTACATGAATATAAAAATGGAGCAGCGGGTGAAGAACTACTGGACACAGCGTTCCCATGATTTTGGAATGGTACGAAAAAACGAGCTGGAAAATGAGATGGGGCAGCGGTGGCTCCGGGAAATTCAGCGGTTCCTGCCAGCGGGAAGGAAGCTGGACATTCTGGATGTGGGCACCGGCACCGGCTTTTTTGCGGTGCTTCTGGCCCAGCTGGGGCACCGGGTGGAGGCCATCGACCTGACCCCTGCCATGCTGGAGGAGGGCCGGCTTCTGGCGGCCCAGCGGAAGCTGGAGATTGCCTTCCGGGAGATGGATGCCCAGGCACTTACCTACCCGGACGGCACCTTTGATGTGGTCATCAGCCGGAATCTCACCTGGACCCTTCCCCACCCGGAGAGGGCCTATGGGGAGTGGTTCCGGGTGCTGAAGCCCGGCGGGGTGCTGCTGAACTTTGATGCGGAGTATGCCGCCCATGTGCGCAGCCACAGCAGCCAGAACCGGAAAGTCGCCCCGGACAGCCCCTACGGCCACCTGGGCATGACCGAGGCCCTGCAGCAGGAAAACGACTGCATCACCCTCTCCCTGGACATCGGCCAGTCCCGCCCGGCCTGGGACTGTCAGGTGCTGACAAAAATCGGGTTTTCCGGCTGCCAGACGGACACCCATGCCGGTCAGCGGCTGCTGGGGGCGCTGGATCTGACCACCGCACCCCTGTTCGAGATTATGGCTCAGAAATAAACCTGGCCATTCACAAAGGAGTTTTTCCATGAAACAGTTTGCCACCTACGAAGAAGAAAACATCCGCTACTGGACCAACCGGGCCTCCGGCTACTCCGGGGTCAATCAGGAGGAGTTGGCCTCCAACCAGAAAGCCGTCTGGCGAAGCGTCCTCTCCCGGCGGATTGCCGCCCGGTTTCCAGGGCGCAAGCCCTCTCAGATCCGGGTGCTGGACGTGGGCACCGGCCCGGGGTTTTTTGCCATTATTCTGGCGGAGATGGGCTACGCCGTGACGGCGGTGGACTACACCGCAACCATGCTGGAGGAAGCAAGGCGCAATGCAGGCGCCCTTTTGAAGAAAATTGACTTCCGGCAGATGAACGCCGAGCAGCTGGGCTTTCCCGCTGCTTCCTTTGACGTGCTGGTGACCCGGAACCTGACCTGGAACCTTCCCCACCCGGAGAAGGCCTACGCCCAGTGGACAAAGGTGCTAAAGCCCGGCGGCCTGCTGCTGAACTTCGATGCCAACTGGTACCGCTACCTCTGGGACGAGGAGGCAAAGGCGGCCCACGCCCGGGATCGGGAGAATCTCCAGGCCTCGGATGTGCGGGACGAAACCGCCGGCACGGACGTAAACGCCATGGAGGCCATCGCCCGGCAGGCACCCCTCTCCGCCCGGAACCGCCCGGCCTGGGATTTGCAGGTTCTGCGGGGTCTGGGAATGGAGGCGGCGGCGGATACGGAGGTCTGGAAGCAGGTCTGGACCAGGGAAGAGCGAATCAACAACGCCTCCACCCCTATGTTTCTGGTGGAGGGCCGGAAGGGCAGCCAGGCGCCCCGGACAATGGGGCAGTGAGCCTTCCCATGCACAGTGAAACAGGCAAGCCTATGGTAAGGACGGAAGAACCATGAAAAAATATATTTTCCATAGAATTTTGCAGCTGATTCCCGTCCTCATTGGCATTACCTTTTTGTCCTTTGCCATGATGCGTCTGGCAGGCAGCGATGCCATCACGGAGCTTTACGGGGACAAAGGGGCCGTTGCCCAGGAGATTATCGACGCAAAACGGGCGGAGCTGGGGCTGGACAAGCCCTTTTTCACCCAGTACCTTGCCTGGCTGGGAGGGCTCCTCCGGGGGGATATGGGGGTGAGCTATGTTTCCGGGAAGGATGTATTCGGAACCTTTATCTCCAAGCTCCCGGCAACGCTTCTCCTGACCGCCCTGTCCATTGGGATGACGGTGGTCATCTCCATTCCCCTGGGGATTCTGGCGGCGGTGCGGCAGGATAAATTCACAGACTACCTTCTGCGGTTTTTCAGCTTCCTGGGCAATTCCCTGCCCAATTTCTTTGTGGCCCTGCTTTTCATGGAGATTTTTTCCATTGAACTGAAGATTTTTCCCGTTATTTCCCAAGGACTGAGCATAAAAAGCGCCGTGCTTCCCACCCTGACCCTGGCCCTTGCCATGTCCGCCAAGTATATGCGGCAGGTGCGGGCCACGGTGCTGGAGGAGCTGAGCAAGGACTACGTCACCGGCGCAAAGGCAAGAGGGGTCCCCGGCTTCCTTGTGCTGTGGAAAAGCGTCCTCAAATCCGCCATGCTCACCATCCTCACCCTCCTCTCCCTGTCCATCGGGAACCTGCTGGGAGGCACGGCGATTGTGGAGAGCATTTTCATGTGGGACGGGGTGGGAAAGCTGGCGGTGGACTCCATCACCATGCGGGATTACCCCATGATTCAGGCCTATGTGGTCTGGATGGCAGTGATTTACGTGGCGGTCAACCTGATGACCGACCTTCTGTATCACACCCTGGACCCGAGAATCCGACTGGGGGTGGTTCAGGATGGGTGAAATCACAATCCGCCCCCAGAAAATCAAAAAGGACAGGGTAAAAATCCGCCTGATTCTTTTCGGCACCCTGACTGTCCTTCTGATTCTCTTTTCCCTGTTCTCGGAGCATCTGACCCCCTATGACCCTTATTTGCAGGATTTGAACCTTGCCAAGCAGCCTCCCAGCTGGGAGCATCCCCTGGGCACGGACCGGTTCGGACGGGATATGCTGTCCCGGGTCATGGTGGGCAGCCGAACCAGTATTTTCTCCACCCTTCTGCTGGTGGGGATTATCACCGCTGTGGGCACCGCCGTGGGGGTGGTGTGCGGCTGGCGGGGCAAGGGTCTGGACACGGTGCTGATGCGCATTTCCGATATGTTCCTGGCTTTCCCTGGACTGGTGCTGGCACTGGCGGTAGCCGGTGTGCTGGGGGGCGGCCTGCAAAACGCCATCATTGCCCTGGCGGCCATTTCCTGGCCCAAATATGCCCGGCTTGCCCGGAGCCAGACCCTTGCCCAGAAGGAAACCACCTGGATGAAAGCCGCAAAACTCAGCGGCAGCAGTGACCTGAAAATCATCTGCCGCCACCTTCTGCCCAACATTCTGGGCTCCATTCTGGTGACCGCCGTGCTGGACATGGGCACCATGATGATGGAGCTGGCGGCCCTGAGCTTTCTGGGGCTGGGGGCAAAGCCCCCCATTGCGGAGTGGGGCAGCATGATGAGCGACACCCGGAGCCTGATGTCCACCTCCCCCTGGATTACCCTCTCTCCCGGCATTGCCATTTTCCTTTCCGTCATGATTTTCAATCTGCTGGGGGACACCCTCCGGGACTATGCAGACCCCAAAGGGAGGTAACCCTATGGAACCAATCTTACGATATGACCACGTGGACATCTGCTATAACGGCGCTCCGGCGGTGAAGGATGTGAGCTTCACCCTGGAGCCCGGGGAGATTCTTGGCATCGTGGGGGAGAGCGGCTGCGGAAAGTCCACCCTGATCAAAGCCCCCATGGGCCTGCTGGGCAGCACCGGCATGGTCACCCGGGGGGATATCTGGTACAAGGGGAAGAATCTTCCCGATCTTCCGGCAAAGGCGCTGCGCCGGCTCAACGGCCCGGAACTGGGCATGATTTTCCAGAATACAGGCAGCGCCTTTTGTCCTGTCCGCACCCTGGGGGCGCAGCTCTATGAAGCCATGAAGGCCCATGAAAAGATTTCCAAACCCCAATTTCGCCGCCGGGCCCTGGAGCTTCTGGGGAAGCTGGGCTTGGAAGATGGCCCCCGGGTGCTGGATAGCTTCCCCTTTGAGCTGTCCGGGGGGATGCAGCAGCGGGTGGGCATTGCCGCCGCCATGCTTTTGCACCCCAGCGTCCTTTTTGCTGACGAGCCCACCTCTGCCCTGGATGTGTCTGTCCAGAAGCAGGTGGTGGAGGAAATGCTGCTGGTGCGAAAAACCTTCGGCACCGCCATTGTGCTTGTGACCCACAACATGGACATCATCGAAGCAATGGCTGACAAGGTGCTGGTGATGAAAAACGGGGAAAGGGTGGAGTACGGGCCGGCCCAGCAGGTTCTTGAAAACCCCCAGGCCCAGTATACCCGGCAGCTTCTTGCCGCTGTGCCGAGACTCAGGAGGGCATGAGATGGAGCCGATTCTGAAAGTTCATAATCTTACCAAGACCTTTCCCCGCCGGGGGCATGGGGACTTTACCGCCGTCAACGGCATCAGTTTTGACCTGTACCCCGGCCAGTGCCTGGGAATCATCGGGGAAAGCGGCAGCGGGAAAACCACCGCCGTGCATCTCATTACCCGGCTGCTGGATGTGACATCGGGACAGATTGTTCTGGAAGGCCAGGACATCACCCACCTGAAAGGGCAGGCCCTTCGGAAGGTCTACCGGAAAATGCAGATGGTGTTCCAGAATCCCACAGATTCCTTTGACCCCCGCAGGACTTTGGGGGAGGGAATCGGGGAGAGCCTGGAAAACGCCGGGATGTGCCGAAAGGATGCCCGGGAAGAAGTGGGGCGGCTGCTTGCCCGGTGCGGACTTCCCGCCGAGTTTGCAGAGCGCTATCCCCATCAGGTCAGCGGCGGACAGTGCCAGCGGGCGGCCATCGCCCGGGCCCTGGCAGTAAAGCCCAAGCTTCTCATCTGCGACGAGGCCACCTCTGCCCTGGACGTGACGGTGCAGCAGGAAATTCTCGGCCTTCTGAAGGATTTGCGCTCCCAGCAGGGGGAGAATCTTTCCATCCTGTTCATCTGCCACGACATAGCTCTGGTGCAGCAGTTCTGCGACCGGGTGCTGGTGATGCACCAGGGCAGGATTGTGGAGGAGGGAACTGGGGAGGAAGTGATTGCCCACCCCCGGAACGAATATACACGAAGCCTCATTGACAGCGTTCTGTGATTCCCTTTCACAGATTGGGGAAGAAAGGAAATAACAAAATGAAAAAAGCACTTTTTCTCGTGATGGCAGCCTGCCTTGCCGTATCTCTTCTCACCGGCTGCGAAAGCAGCACCCCGACAGACACCCAGAGCGCCGCCTCCGGGAAGGTTATGACCATCGGGGACACCACCTTCAACTCCGAAAACTGGGAGGAAACGGTGGACCCCCACCGCACCTACAACGGCTGGGCCTGCATCCGCTACGGCATCGGGGAGACCCTGGTGCGTTACACCGACACCATGGAGCTGGAGCCCTGGCTGGCAGAGGAATGGAGCAACGACGGCAACTGCACCTGGACCATTACCCTCCGGGAGGGCATCACCTTCTCCAACGGACGGAAGCTGGACGGAGCCGCTGTGAAGCAGTGCCTGGACCGGCTGATTGCCGTCCACGACCGTGCCCCCAGCGACACGAAAATCGCAGACATTCAGGCGGAGGGGCAGGTTCTCACCATCACCACCAGCGAGCCCAATCCCGCCCTGATGAACTATCTGGGCGACCCCTACGGCTGTATCATCGATGTGGATTCCAGCGACTTTGAAACAGGCATCGTCATCGGCACCGGCCCCTATGTGGTGGTGGACATGGTGACAGACAGCCACCTGACCCTGACCAAGAACGAGAACTACTGGAACGGCACCCCCAAGCTTGACCGGCTGACCATCCGCACCCTGTCCAACGGCGACACCCTCTCCGCCGCTTTGCAGTCCGGGGACATTGACGCCGCCTACGGCATGGCCTATGAGGCTTACCCCAACTTTGAAAACAGCGGCTATCAGTTCTCCGCCGTCCAGACCTCCCGGGCCTTTTTCTGCTCCATGAACATGGAAAGCCCCATCCTTCAGGAGGAGGCCGTGCGGAAAGCCATTGCCATGGGCATCAACAAGGAGGGCTTCGTGGATACCCTGTTGGATGGCCATGGGGTTCCCGGCAGCGGTGCCTTCCCCGACGGCTTCTCCTCCTTCGGGGGTGAGCACGTCACCACGGAGACCTACGACCCGGAAGGGGCCAGGGCTGTGCTGGAAAGTGCCGGCTGGGTGGACTCCGACGGGGACGGCATCCGGGAAAAGGACGGGGTGAAGCTGACCATTCGCTGGCTCACCTATCCCAGCCGCCAGGAGCTGCCCCTGCTGGCAGAATCCGCCCAGGCCTCCCTGAAGGAAATCGGCATAGCGGTGGACATCAACTGCACCGCCAACCGCCGGGAGTTTCTGGCGGACATGAGCAGCTGGGATATCTACGCCTCCGCCCTGGTCACCGCCCCCTCCGGCGACCCCCAGTATTTTTTCACCACCAGCTGCCTGCCCGGCATGAGCTACAACTTCGGCGCCTACGAAAACCCGGAAGTCACCGCCATGATTCAGGAACTGTCCACCGAGTTTGACCCCGCCAGACGGGGGGAACTGGCCGTGAAGCTCCAGCAGGCGATTCTGGACGATTACGCCTTCATCTTCTGCTCCTTCCTGGAGATGAACATGATTTCCAAGGCCAATGTAACCGGCTACACCGCCCACCCCTGCGACTACTACCAGGTCACCGCCCAGCTGGATATCAACTAAGCATACGCCCCGATTCGTTTGATATGCTCCCCATAGAGTAGACACTCGAAATAACAAAAATTTCGAGACTACACTATGGGGGGTATTTTTATGGGCAAGAATAGGTTTACAGCAGAAGAGAAGATTGGGATGGTGGAGCAACATCTTCGGGAGGGAAAGGGGAACCAGTGGATTTCCGAAAGGTATGGAGTATCTCCAAAAACCCTGTGCGATTGGATAGAAAAATATAAAGTATTCGGAGCAGAAGGCCTGATGGAGCGTAAGCGGAATCACTCCTATACAGCAGAATTAAAGCGATGTGCGGTAGAGGAGTATCAAGCCGGTAAGGGATCGTTGCGGGATATCTGCGCAAGATACAAAATTCATTCAAAAAAGCAGCTGCGAGATTGGATTAAGGTGTATAATAGTCATGGAGAATTACGACCCAGCAGAGGTCGAGGGAGTGATATCTATATGACTAAGGGAAGAAACACCACATATGAAGAGCGAATTGAAATTGTCAGCTACTGCATTGAACACGGCAACGACTACACAGGTACCATTGAGAAATACGGCGTCAGTTACCAGCAGATATATTCCTGGGTAAGGAAGTATAACAAGAAAGGTGCAGAAGGTCTGGTGGATCGGCGTGGCAAGCGAAAGCCGGAATCTGAGCTTACAGAACTGGAACGGCTGCAGGCAGAGAACCGGATGCTGGCGGCTCAAAAGAGAAGATTGGAATTGGAGTGTGCTGTGCTAAAAAAACTCGAGGAAATCGAAAGGGGGTGGCACTGAGCGGAGTGCGGCAGGAACGCCTTTATCATTGCGTTCAGGACATGCGCAAGGAGGGCTATGCAGCAACTGAAATCTGCAACATTTTGGAGCTAAATCGCTCCAGCTACTACAAATGGACACATCGTGCCAAGAGCAGCCGGGAAACAGAAAACGAGGCTCTGCTCCATGAAATCGGCATAATCTATGCCGAGCATAACGGAACCTACGGTTACCGCAGAATTGCAGATGAATATAATTCCACGCACAAGAAGCAGTATAACCTGAAAAGATTTTATCGTCTGGTACATATCGTTGGGCTGCTGGCTGTCATCCGCAGGAAGCGTCCTGCCTACCAAAGATCCACACCGGAGGTTACGGCCGAAAACATTTTGAACAGAGATTTTACGGCAACCAAAGTAAACGAGAAATGGTGTACGGATGTGACAGAGATGAAGTATGGTTCTCACGGGGAGAAAGCCTATCTCAGCGCAATTCTCGATTTGAAAGGCAAAGACATCGTCTCCTTTGCCATTGGCAAGAGCAACAACAACCAGCTGGTATTTGAGACTTTTGATTTGGCGGTGAAGAAGTATCCGGATGCACGCCCTCTGTTCCACAGTGACCGGGGATTCCAATATACCGGCAGGCAGTTTCGTGCTAAATTGGACAAGCAAGGAATGACACAAAGCATGTCCAGAGTGGGCAGATGCATCGACAACGGCCCCATGGAGGGCTTCTGGGGTATCCTGAAGTGTGAGATGTACTACCTCAACCATTTTGATACCTACGAAGAGTTGGCAGCTGCTGTTGAGCAGTTTATCCACTACTATAACCATGAGCGGCGTCAGCACAAGCTGAATTGTCTGCCACCGGCAACCTACCGCAGTTTGCTGGAGGCAGCATAAAGAAAACCAGGACCTCATTTCTGAGATCCTGGTAGAAAAATTTTTGTTTTTTCACCTGTCTACTTGACAGGGAGCGGTTCAGTTTGGAATCGGGGCGTTTTCCTGTTACTTCGGCATATCCCCCGATGGTGCTTGCGTTCTGCATGGAATTGCCTTAGAATATAGTAAATTCATCTGGAGGTAGTTCTTTTGGACACAATCAAAAAGCGAATTGACGAACTATTGACACAGGAAGATATGGTAGTCGTGGCCATTGACGGCAAATGCGCCTCCGGGAAGACGACCTTGGCTTCCCGACTGGCAGAGATCTATGACTGCAATGTATTCCACATGGACGACTTTTTCCTCCAACGGTCGCAGCGAACACCGGAGCGGCTTGCACAGATTGGTGGCAATGTGGACTATGAGCGCTTCCAGGAAGAAGTGTTGCTTCCTCTGAGATTCCGAAGAGCCTTTTCTTACCGTCCCTTTGATTGCCGCACTTTTACATTTGCCGCTCCTGTCTGTGTTGTTCCCAAAAAGCTGAACATCATAGAAGGCACATACAGCCACCATCCCTATTTCGGCAACCCCTACAATCTGAAGATTCTGCTGACCGTGGACGATGAAACCCAGCGGCAGAGAATCCTGGAACGCCCGGCATTTCTCCACAAACGGTTCTTTGAAGAGTGGATTCCTATGGAGAATCGGTATTTTAACAGGCTTCTGATTTCGGATAGTACAATCACAGTCCCATAATCAGCACAAGGCCTCTGGTGTAGCGTACATCAGAGGCCTTGTCATACTTCATCTCCCCCGTTGGGGTTCCCTTTTCCCAGGATTCGGCGGGTGTCTGACGGACAGCTTTTGTGTTGGCGGTTCCAGTTTTCTTTCCTCCACCCGGATTAGATGCTCCACGTCCCGCTCCGCTTCCATCATGGTAAAGATGTTATACTTATTGCCGTGGGCTTCCTTCAGCCGGGATTGGGCATCCTGGGTATACGGCTTTCTAAAAAGCTGTCGCTGGATATGAAGTTCGGCCTTGTCCATGGTCTCCGCTTCTGTGGTCAGCTCCCGGAACTGTGCCAATGCCCCGTCCAATTCTGCCTGATACTTCGCCTCCCTCTGTTCCAGCCGCTGCAAGGAGCTTTCCATGGAGGCCACCCAATTTTTCACTTCTTTCATGCCCTCATCCTCGGTTTTATGGAAGCGGCTGAGAATCATAGCCTTTTCGCTGCGAAGTTCCTCAATGTCCTCGGATAATTGCGCAATTCCCTTTGCCAGCTCCCGATGTTTCAGAATATTCAGCACAGAGGTTCCTTTCTTTTCCTCTAGCAGGTTTTTCCGGTCCCGGCTTAAGCTTTTGATTTGACTTACCAAATCGGAATACTGCCGAAGAGCCGGCTCTGCAGCCCCTAAGGTTCCCTTGATAATTCTTCTGTTGGATTTGCTATGCAGAATTTGATACCGGAAAATCAGCATATTCCGCCGCAAAGATTCCATGGCCTCAGCAATAGCGGGTACCGTATTTTTGACAGCCTTTGCGATTTTTTCATAGATGCTTCGCAGCTCCCGCAGGAGCTTGTTATCTGCCTTGATCTGCCAGTTCAGTTCGCAGCGGTCTGCGATGAAGCCCTGCTGCTCCATGGCTCTTGCGGTCACACCCTCATGGATGGTTGGTTGTTCCGGGATGCCTCGCTCTGCATGGCTGCGGTGGTCAATCCGCGCTTCCGCCCCTACCCGCTCCAGGCTGCGGTTGGTCACATCTGCCCAGGCAGCGCGCCACAGCACCAACTGTTCATCGCTGTTCCACCGGGCAGCGATGGGATTCTGCCGCCCAAAGCGGGTGCTTTTCGGTGTTTTGGATGCCCGTTCCAATCCTCTTGCCTGTGCCTCCGACGGGGTCATATATTCTTTTTTCCTGCCCACCTTGTAGGGATACTGTTTCTCCCAGCCCTCCTTCTGGGCCTGCCGGAACTCGGCGCCGGTAAAGCCCATTTCCTCACCGTTCCGGACGCACAGATACTCTTTTTCCGTCTTGTACTGCCACTGCCCATTTTCAGCCAGAGGCCGCACGGTAACCATGATGTGGGCATGGGGGTTGTGTCCGTCGGTATCGTGAATACAAACATCGGCACACATTCCGTCTGCAACAAAATTCTCTTTGATAAATTCCGTCAGCAAATTTTGCCACTGCGTTTTTCCCATCTCAATGGGCAAAGCAACAACAAACTCTCTTGCCAATCGGCTGTCCTTGGTTTTCTCATTTTCTTCCACTGCGTTCCAAAGCTTGCTTCGGTCTGACCATTCCGGCGGGGCATGCTCCGGCAGGAATATTTGCTGCCAGACAAGTCCCTGCTTGCGGGTGTAGTCATGCGTCACCCCATCATAGTCATTTTTGATTTGGGAGCAACTCATATAGGCCGCAGCAGCCACGGCGGAGCGGCCTGCACCCCGGCTGATAACCTTTGCTTCCAAATGGTAAATCGCCATTGTCTACCCTTCTTTCGTATTGGATTCCAACGGGTACGTCACGAAACGCGACGTACCTCCGGCAAGGGGGAAACGATTTGTTGCCCCCTTGTATCTGTGTCAAGCTGCCGGTGGCAGGTTGGCACAGGCAGGCGGCGGGGTGGCGGTATCCCCCCTGTGCCGACTGCGTGGACAAGGCTGGCAGTTTGGCGAAAATGCAGCCTTGTCCATACCCTCGAAGAGCGCACGTGCCTGACCAATGGGAGGGCTGCCACCGCCTGTTTTTGCAGGTGGTGAGTAAGTGCGCCCTTTGGGAAGCCTGCGTCCGTTCTCATCCCTCGTTATTCGTTTCTTTTGTACTTAACCGCTGTTCCAGAATCGCTTTCAGCGCTGCCAAATCCATGTACTGCGCCCGGGGAAACACGCTCTCCAAAATCGCGCCTTCCTGGATCAGCCGCCGGGTTCTGATGCTTCGTTCCTTCTTCCGGTTCCGTGCCTCCGCTTCCTCCATGCGGTGCTTTGCCTGTAAGAGTTTCTTTTCCTGCTCCGTCATACTGCCACCTCCTCCAATAGCCGCTTTGCTCTTGCCAAGTTTTCCGCCATGTTCAATTTCCGGATATTCTGATCGTTCACCTTGATCGCCGTACACCGTTCCAGTACCCGGTCATAGATTCTCGCCCTTGCAAGGTCTGTGGGATTTTTCAATTCGTCCACGGTCAGATTGGTGGTCACGATCAGAGGAAGCTGGCTGCGGTATCGGCTATCGATGATGTTGAACACCTGCTCCCGGGCAAACTCCGAATTACGCTCCACACCCAGATCGTCGATAATCAGCAACGGAAAGGAATGGAAACGATTGATATATGTGTTCCGGTCACCGGAGTACATATCCGTCAGCTTGTTCAATAGTCTTGCAAAGTTGGTCATCATCACCGGCACACCTTTATCCAAAAGGGCATTGGCAATGCAGCCGGCGATAAAGCTCTTACCAGTTCCTACATTCCCCCATAGGAGCAAGCCCACGGAGGATTTTCGGAACTCGTCCCAGTTCTCCACAAACCGCTTTGCCATATTCATCTGTCTGGGGTTGTATCCCAGATCATTTTCAAAGGTGTGCTTCCGCAGTACTGGGTCGGTCAATCCCACACTGCGGTTCTTTGCAACCGTATCCAGAAACTCCCGATGCTTTCGTTCCTGTTCCCGCTGCTCGTATGCCGCAGTCTGGCAGGCACACATACACCGGGGTTCAAACAGCTTTCCGGTCATTTGGAGCCGTTTCTGCCGGGGTGTACGGCACCGGCTGCAATAAATCAGCTTGCTTTCTGCATCCAGGTACTCATCCTCCCGGAGCTGTACCGGCAAATCTGCGATGATTGGATTCATAGGCTATCTCCTTCCTCATAATCATAGCTTCTCATAGGTTTCTCCTTTGTTTTGCTCTGCTTATTACTTGTGGACAGTTTCTTGTCTGTCTGAGTCTTAAAACTTGTCCATCCGGTGGGACAAGTTTCTGTCGGTATCTGTACATAGATTTTGTTGGGCAGTCCTGCCCCCTGCCGCTTACGGGAAATGAGATTCTTCTGCTCCAGCACTGCCAGCGCATTCTTTACGGTCATTTCGCTTTTCCCGCTGGTGCCGGCCAAGTCTGCAATGGTGTAGTAGATGAACACATGACCTTTCTCATCCTCCCATCCCGCATTTTTCATGGACAGCCTGGCCCGATCCAAAAGCAGAACATATACCAGCTTCGCTGTTTCGCTCAAATCTGCCGTCAGCAAAAATCTGGGATATGCCATATATGCCGGGATTTGGCTGTCCCTGCGTAAGTTTATTGCCATGGGCTCACCTCCGTTCCCCCCGCCCCCAAATCGTACCAAAAAGAGGTGGTTTTGACATTGAACGACAATTGAACGTAAATTGACAAAAAGAATGAGCGAGGTTCCTTTGGATGGGAACCTCGCTCTATATCGTTGGTTATACAAGTAATTTTTGATTTTGCAGTCTGCCGATTTGTGCCGCTTGATCGATCTCCCAGCGCTTCTGCTCCAATAGCACCGGCTCATCTTCCAGCACCATTTCAAAGACAGCCATAGCCCGGGCAAGGTGAAGCTCTGCCTGGGTCAAATCTCCTCTTATAACGCAGATGCTTCCCATGGTCTGCTGAATCATACCGTAGTCCAAACACTGATGAGAATTTCGTTCTTTCACAGTCCGGGACAACTTCAGCAAAGCGGAATATGCCCGCTGGGGTTCCCCCATATCGGCAAGCAGGGTTGCATAGTTGCATATCTGAATCACACTGTCATGGCAGCCGGTCAGTCCATATTCTTCCAGCAGGAGCACCCCCTGCTCCATGTGCAGTTTCGCAAGATCCATGCGTCCGGATTTGTGGTACAATGCTCCCAAATTTGCATGCAGATTTGCCGCAAGATGGGCGTTATGGGAGCGAACCTCCCCCAACACCCGGACTGCTTCCTGCACTAGTTCGATTTGCTTTTTGCCGTTTTTCTCAAGGGCCGCACGGCAGTCCAGCAGGCAGGCCCGGTCCTCTGTTGTACCAACCGAATCGTCTGATAAAAGCGTCGTCAATTCCTGGATTACCGCCTGCATACCGGGTTCATAGCGGTACTTGTCCATATACTGGAACACATTCTCCAGGAACCGCAGATACTTTGCAATATCGTCCCTGCGAATCGTTGCAATGATACTTTCCACCGTGTGGAACACCTGCTTGTTGTTCATGAACTCCAGGCCGTGCATCAGGCTGATCTCCTGCAAGCTATCCAGCAGCACCCAGCAGTTACGGACAGAGGGTTTCAGTTCCGCCACCGCCACTTCCCGGATCATAGGGTGCAGCAGAATCTCCCGGTTGTTCTTGGGATGAATGAAGCCCATCTCCATTAGGTCGTTGATGGTGTTCATATTCTGCTGTTTCATCCATGCCCCAAACCGTCTGGAAGAAATCCCGCTGGCAGGAATGAGGGTCATGCAGCGAAGCATATCCTGTTTTGCACCGGAGAGCTTATACAAGGAAAACAGGCTGTGAATATGCTCGTAGTAGGTTGCTTTTCTGTTTTTGCCATCCTTTGTGGTGCCGATCTTATCTTCTGCATCCAGGGCAGCCTTTTCCTTTTGGAGTTTGGCAAGCAGCGCCCTGGGTTTCAATAATCCGTTGGCCAGTAACCGGGCCGCCAATTCCACCGCAAAAGTATGCCCGTGAAGCAGATTCACGATTTCTTCCACAATGTCCTGCTTTTTCTCCCCTTCCGGGTAGAACTTGCCTGCCAACTTCAACAAGTTTGCCGGGCTTAATTCCCCCACCTCCAGGCAGATGTGGTTATCATATCGGCTGCGGGTGGTAAATAGGATTCTACAGCGGTACTTCAGCACCACATCCAGAAATGAATCCTGGGCTGCAGTGACATTGAAATTGTCCACAATCAGCAGTGTATCTTCCCGCAGACTGCGCAGGAACCGGTTATGCCGCTTGAACCGGGAATCATCACTTTCGCCGGGCATATCCTCCGCAAAGTCCAGATTGGTCACCGCCTGTTTCAGATCGCCAGGATAGTTTACATAAATTATATTGGTGTATTCCTTGCCGTACTGCTTCGCATACGCCTTTGCAAGCTCACTCTTGCCAATACCGGGGATACCCTGGAGAAACACCTTGCTGTGCTCCACCAGAAGGGTGTGAAGCCGTTCCAGTTCCTGCTCACGGCCCAGGAACCACCGACAGGGCCTGGGAATGTCAGTATCAAAAATATAGTCCACCACAGCCGGGGACAGATTTCCCGGTGACAGAAGCTGCTTTTTCCGTACATCCCGCTTTTCAAAACGGAGCTGCATGGCAAGGCAAAGAACCTCAGTAATAAATACTGCTTCATCCATTTCATCCGCAAACGAGAATCCCTCTGTCAGTTCCATCTTCTTTTGGGGTGACACATTAGGAGCCTGCAGCACAAGGTCATACAGCTCCTGTGCGGCCATAGCACTGTCTGGCATAATCGGCAGCAGCCAGTTTTGAATGCGTTGATTCAGTGCCCGCTGGTTTTTCGGGTCTTGATAATGGGTGATTATCACAGGGCTCAGCTTGGCCATACCATTGATCCATCTGCAAACCTGCCCGTTGTCAAATTCCAGTGCCGACCGGGAACCGGAACACACATCCGCAAACAACGACTCCAGGAAATCCGTCTGATTGCCAAAGTTTTCATCCGGAATATTCCGGCGCAGAACTGCCATCACCGATGCGAAGTCCAGTCTTTCCATTTTTCTCTTCCTTTTTCTCAATTCTCGCACAATTTACCTTCAATGTGGTTTTCGCCTGCCTGCTTTATAATGCAGGTACAAAGAACACCTGCGTTCACTTCATTATACCAAGTTTTTCCCAAATTGCGCAAACAAATTTTCGACATCATACGGCAAGAAGTGACATCTCCACCATTCCGGGTGTTCTGGACTATTTCTCAAGGAGGTGACCGTTATCCGAAGCATCGCGCCGATCAATATGATCATGCATTACCCCAAGACCGAAGAAGGGCAGATAGAACTGGCAAAGCGGGTGTCCGATGTCCACGCAGCAGCAGTAACCCAGCGAATCAAATCGCTGAACTGTCCCACAAGCCAAAAGCTGGAGCTTCTGGATGCGGTCATCGATACCGTACAAAAGCGCAGCCGTGAACAGGAACCATGAGCCTGTTCACGGCTGTTTCTTTTTCATCCCTGCGGAAAAGAACCCCACTTTTCCCAGGGAGGTTCCCTTTTTACATGGATACAATTCCGGACTTGCGGGGAAAGGCAGGATCTGCTTTCGTAAGGGCCAGCATTCGGCAAGCAGCACCATCGGGATGATTTCTGCCTGCCTCCCATGCTTCCACTGTTTTAACGGACACACCGATAAAGCAAGCAAATTTCTTCTGCGTCAGTCCGGTGCTCAGGCGAATGCTTTTGATCTCACGGGGTTCAAATGTGGAAAGGGCTGCAATCTCCAGTGTAGTAGCCCTTGCCTTGATTTTCCCCTGCTCATATTCAATCGCCTGGGTCAAGCCTGTTTTGATGTCGTCAAAAATACTACTCATAGCCTACTCTCCTTCCAGTTGTTCCCTAAGAATATCCATAAGCCGGCGAAGGTCGTTGCGCTCTTCCTTCGTGAGATTATCCTTCACATTTTTAGGATATGCAGTAATCAGATATATCTTGTCATAGACCTCAAAATCAACATAAATCACACGGGCACTTCCGCTTTTTCCTCTATCCTCAAAAGCAAACCGCATTTTACGGACGCCGCCGGTACCCTGCATAACAGGGCCCACCTTTGGATCCTCCAGAAGTTCCTTTTGAAGTCTTGCCAAATCATCATCGTTCAGTCCCATTGCTTTCCAACGGGACCGGAAAATAGGTAACTCGATAAATGTTCTTCTCATATGTACATTCCTTCTCTTTCTCATCTACATGATACCCTATTAAATAGGGTTTGTCAACCGGTTTTTATTTTCTCTATGCTTTGCCCAGAAAATACTTCTCCCAGCTTTTACGGCTGATTGTCTTTCTACCCCTTTCCCACTCCTGTAAGCATTTTATTGGGATGCCCATTGCTCTTGCAAACGGCTTCCTTCCCAAGCCCAGGGTTTTCCTATATGCTTGGATGCGCTCTGCTTGTCCATCGTAAAGAAACCGGTTGAATTCGTCCAGGAAATCCGTCACCGGTAATTGATAGAACTGTGCCAACTTTTCCACCACCTCTTTCGGGATGTGCTGGGTAACGCCTGCTTCAATGGCTTTGTATGCGCTGTCGCTCATGCCGATTCTCTGCGCCACTTCCGTCTGCATCAGTCCCTTGCTATGCCTGCACCACCGAAGCCTGTCCGGTACATTATCAATTTCATCATATCTTTGATACCGACGATTGAACTGGGTGGCCTCCAAAATCTTTCGTGGGGCGCACAGTGGGAAACTATGTATGAATAGAGGAGCATACCTCACAAGGGAATTCTGCGTCTGGGAAAGGACATATAAATCGCCGCTCAGCCGGTCTAAAATGCGCCACACAGGCCCCTTGCAGCATGGGGGTGCAAGGTTCTGACTCTTAAAGTCGTTGGTGTGAGGATAGCATTTTCTACGCACCGGGCAGCATAGGTGGCAAGGCGCACCCCCTTGTCGGGCTTGAAGGTGGTGATGCCCTTGATGAGGCCGATGGTGCCAATGGAAATCAAGTCCTCCTGGTCGGAGGCCTGGGCGTAGTATTTCTTCATAATGTGGGCCACCAGCCGGAGATTGTGGGAAATCAGGACATTCCGGGCCTCCAGGTCCCCCTGCCCCGCCAGCCGGAGATAATGCGCCTCCTCCTGCTGGCTCAGGGGCCGGGGAAAGCTCCCGGGGGACAGGTGCAAAGGGTAAAAAATGCTGCCAAAAAGCAGCAAAAAGGCGGCAATCATACCGCTTCACCTCCACCCCCAATCTATTCCCCCCAGCCCGTCCAGTTTCTTCCTTTTTTCGTGGACAACCCGCCCCGGCGTCACACCGACCGCTTTTGCTCTCCGGCCAGGGTCATGCGGATGTTCCTTTCGTTTACCAGGATGGGGGTGCACCGCTCCAGGAGGCGGTCGTAAATCCGGGCGTAGGCCAGGTCTTTGGGGTCTTTCAGCCGGGACAGGGGCAGGTTGGTGGTGATAATCATGGGCAGGCCGGTGCGGTAGCGGCTGTCTACAATCTGGAACACCTGCTCCTTCACAAAGTCCGAGCCCCGCTCCACCCCCAAATCGTCCACAATCAGCAGCCGGTAGGCGTTGAGGCTCTGGATGTAGGCGTTTTTGTCCCCGGCGGAAAAGTCCGTCAGGCGGTTGAGAAGCCGGGAAAAGTTGGTCATGAGCACCGGCACTCCACGATCTAACAGAGCGTTGGCGATGCACCCGGCCAGATAGCTTTTCCCGGTGCCCACGTTGCCCCAAAGCAGCAGCCCCTTTCCCTGCCTCTCGTTTTCCTCCCAGTGGGCCACATACGCCTTCGCCAGCTCCATCTGGGGAGCGTTGAAGCCCAGGTCGTTTGCAAACGTGTGCTTCCGCAGCTCCGGCTCCGGAAGACCCAGGCTTCGGTTCTTTGCCACCCGGTCCAGAAACTCCCGGTGCTTCACCTCCGCCTCCCGGGCCTCCTCTGCCCGGGTAAGGCAAGCGCACAGGCACAAGGGGGTAAAAATTCTGCCGCACACCTCTATCCGCTTCTGGCGGGGTGTGCGGCATTTTTTGCAGTACAAAAGGTTTGTGGCTTCGTCTAAGTAGGTGTCCGCCTTCAGGCTGGGATTCCGGAACAGGCCTTCCGGCTGGCTTTCCAAAGTAATCATAGGCTCTCTCCTTCTTCGTAGGAATAATCCAATCCCTTTATGATGTAATTATTTATCTTCTTATTATTTCTCTTATTATAATTAGGGGACAGTTTTCTGACCGGGTTCTGAAAATTTTCTTTCCGGGTACCGGGATAGTTTTCTTTCCGGGTACCGGGACAGTTTTCTTTCCGGGTACCTTCGGGGAAGGCCACATAAATCCGGCTGGGGGTTCCCTGCTTTTGGCTCCGGCGGAGAATCAGCCCTGCCTCTTCCAGCTGCCGCAGGGCGGTTTTCACGGTCACACTCGTTTTCCCCAACCCCCGCCCCAGCTCCGTAATGGTGTAGAAAACAAACACCCGGCCGGTTTCGTCCTGCCATTGGGGGTTGGTCTGGGACAGCCGGGCCCGGTCCAGCAGCAGGATATACACCAGTCGGGCGGTATCGCTTAAATCCGTTTCCAGCAGGAACCGGGGGTACATGAAAAAGGGCGGAAGCCCTGTATCCGGGTATAAAAACGCCATATATCCATTCCTCCTTCGTTTCAGGGAGGCGCAGACGATTGATTCAGCACCTCTTTAATAGAATACCACATCTTTCCCCAAAAAGCTTCCCGAAAAATTCCCACCTTATGATTTTGCATATTCCCCTTTTTCCGGGAAAAACTAAGGCCTATCCCAGAGAATTGGAGGGAAAGCTTTGAAAATCGGAACTATTTCGGGAAAGGTCACCTACCTGCGGAAAGCCCCCTGCCTTGCCGGGGAGCAGTTTTGGCTGGTGGACACCCGGACGGAACAGCTGGTGGCTGCGGACCTGGTGGGTGCCGCCGTAGGCGACCGGGTGCTGCTGGTCACCGGGCAGGAGGCCGCCCGGCTGTCCCTGGACACCCCCATGGATGCGGCAGTGGTGGCAATTCTGGAAGAATAAAGAAAGAAAACCGTTGACAAAACCGCCTTTTCAGCACTATAATATTTACAAATTGTAAGGAAGCTCTGAATAAATCGGCAAGAGCCGGCAGCGAGAGATTTTTTTCCAGACAAAAGAATGGAAAACAGAGGAATACTTTGTGTATTTCCTGTTTTTCATTCTGCATGGATGGGAAAAAAGATCCGCTGTCCGGCCGCAGACGATTGATTCAGTGATTCCTTAATAAAAGGCAATGAACAGGAGAGTAGGCTGTGTCGCCCGGTCAGAGAGCCCCGGCTGGTGGAAAGGGGTGCGGTAACGGCAGCGGAAGATGGCCTGGGAGCCGGAATGGCGATAGGTAGTCATTCCCGGGTGCGCCCGTCACTGCGCCAACGAGGCAGCGGAAGCTGCGAACCAAGGTGGTACCGCGTCAATTTTTTGTCGCCCTTGAAGCGTTCAGGGGCGGCTTTTTTCTTTGAAGGAGGCTGTTTTCATGTGTGAAAAATGCAAGGGGAAATTCTATATCACCACCCCTATCTACTATCCGTCCGCCAAACTCCATATCGGCCACACCTACTGCACCGTGGCAACCGATGCTATGGCAAGGTACAAGCGGCTGCAAGGCTATGACGTGCTGTTCCTCACCGGCACCGACGAGCACGGCCAGAAGATTGAGGACAAGGCCAAGGAGGCCGGCGTCTCCCCCAAGGAGTATGTTGACAACATCGTGGAAGGCGAGGGGGGCGTTCTGGATCTGTGGAAGCTGATGAACATTTCCAACGACCGGTTCATCCGCACCACCGACGACTACCATGTGGCCGCCATCCAGAAAATCTTCAAGCAGATGTACGAAAACGGAGACATCTACAAGGGCACCTACAAGGGCAAGTACTGCAAGCCCTGTGAGTCCTTCTGGACGGAGAGCCAGCTGGTGGACGGCAAGTGCCCCGACTGCGGCCGGGAGGTGCAGGACGCCGAGGAGGAAGCCTACTTCTTCCGTCTGTCCAAGTACGCCGACCGGGTGCAGGATCTTTTGGAGAACACCGACTTTCTGGAGCCCCGGAGCCGGGTGAACGAGATGGTGAACAACTTTATCAAGCCGGGTCTTGAGGATCTGTGTGTCAGCCGCACCAGCTTCAGCTGGGGCGTGCCCGTGGACTTTGACCCGGGCCATGTGGTGTATGTGTGGATTGATGCCCTCTTTAACTACATGACCGCCCTGGGCTTCCAGAACGACAAGTATCATGACCTGGAAAAGTTCTGGCCTGCGGATGTGCATTTTGTGGGCAAGGAGATTGTCCGGTTCCACTCTATTATCTGGCCTGCCATGCTTATGAGCCTGAACCTGCCCCTTCCTAAGAAGGTCTTTGGCCACGGCTGGCTCCTGCTGGACGGGGGCAAGATGAGCAAGTCCAAGGGCAACGTGGTTGACCCCTATGTGCTGGCTCAGCGGTTCGGCGTGGATGCCCTTAGGTTTTTCCTGCTGCGCTCCTTCCCCTTCGGCTCCGACGGCAACTTCTCCAACGAGCTGCTGATTTCCACCATCAACACGGACCTTGCCAACGACCTGGGCAACCTGGTGTCCCGGACGGTGGCTATGGCTCAGAAGTACTTTGGGGAGCGCCTGCCGGAAGGGCAGGAGGCGGACGGGGAGAAGGACGCGGAGCTTCTGGAGCTGGCAGGCTCTTTGCGGGAGCGGTATGCGGCCCAGATGGAGAGCTACGCCTTCCAGAACGCCCTGGGTGAGATTTTCAAGGTGATTTCCCGGGCCAATAAGTATATTGACGAGAACGCCCCCTGGGTGCTGGCAAAGAGCGAGGAGAGTAAGCCCCGGCTGGCACGGGTGCTTTACAACCTTTTGGAGACCATCCGGATTTGTGCCGGCCTTCTTACCCCCTTCATGCCCCAGACTGCTGAGGAAATCGGCCATCGCCTGGGGAACCCCGCCATGGACTGGGACAGCCTGGGAACCTTTGGGGTGCTGCCGGCAGATGTTGCCACGGTCAACGGCCCTGCCCTTTTCCCCCGGATTGACATGGACAAGGAGCTGGCGGCTCTGGAAGAGCTGAGCAAGCCCGCTGCCCCTGTGGAGGAAGATCCCCTCCCCGAGCCCCTGCCGGAGATTGCCTTCGACGATTTCCAGAAGGTAGAGATGACGGTGGTGAAGGTGCTCACCTGCGAGAAGGTGAAGAAGAGCGAAAAGCTCCTGAAATTCACCCTGGACGACGGCACCGGCACCCCCCGGCAGATTCTCTCCGGCATTGCCAAGTATTATCAGCCGGAGGAGCTTCTGGGCAAGACCCTGGTGGCCGTGACCAACCTGGCCCCCCGGAAGATGATGGGCCAGCTGTCCTGCGGCATGCTTCTCTCCGCCGAGCGTGGGGACAAGCTCCACCTGGTAATGCTGGACGCCGCCATCGCCCCCGGCAGCCGCCTGGTATAAACAGCGGCCGCTGTCGGCGGCTTGCCGCCGCACCTATTCACTATTCACTATTCACTATTCACTATTCCCTAAGTAACCTTCCCCTTTCCACACGGGTTTGTACTTTGGTGGAGTGCCAACTGTGAATCC
>OVXI01000035.1_pt1 | contig 37137 bp, 27 predicted proteins | sample 1732031 | NCBI WGS metagenome assembly OVXI01 (sample SAMEA4545821, study PRJEB24839) | metagenome | biome: chicken; feature: ceca content | place: Italy | collected 2013-05 | reverse complement strand
ACCACGAGGCCCAGAAATCGATCAGCACATAGGGCGTTCGCAGGCCCCGCCACGACGTCTCCCTGCCCTCTCTGTCGGGCAGACTGAAGCTGACGACAGTATCCCCACAGCGATAAGGAGATTCCGTATTCTCTTGGGTTGTACCCGTCGGGGTATCTGTGTCTGTGAGTGCGGAACCCGGTGGGGTTATCGAGAGTTCGAATCCGGCATTTTCTTCGGTCGTGTCCGGGTAAGGAAGCAGATCGCCTACGATACGGGCATAACGGTTGAATGCCTCGCGGCTCTCGGACGTCATCGCGGGTATGGGTTCTCCAGAAGGCGTCGTTCCCGTAAGCATCGAAAGATTCACATTGTCGGGGAATTTGGTACGGATGTATGCGTAGGTCTCGGCCTGTTCGCTCTCCGACAGATCCGGCAAAAGATTGAGGCAGGCATATACCGCATTGAACCCGCTTCGGGTCGTCCGCAGCAGCTCCCGCCACAACAGCCCTTCGGCGCGGAAGCAGGAGTCGATGCGTGTTTCGAGTGCTGCACGGCGGTCGTCGTCGGGCGGCAAATTCAGAAATTCGGTTTGCAACCGTTTGCGGAGTGTTACGACCGGAGCCCCGAGGACCCTGCACAGCTCCTCTTGGGATTCGGACCCCGATACCTCCGGCCGACCCATCCGCCCCAGCGGCGCGAATGCGAAGTCGATCCGGTCGCCGCTTCGGACGACGATCGAACCGGAAGAGAGCGGTACCCGTTCGATGAGCACCTCGGCCGCCACTTCGTCGAACGGAATCCGCCCCTCCAGCATAAAACGCCCGCCGCAAATCCGGCAGGAGTCGATGAAGCCCGCCTGATTGTCGAAATAAGTGAATAAATAAGCCATGCGGCCCTCGGCATCGAGGCTGTCGGCGACCGAACCCGATATGCGGACGGAAGACGGGCTCTGTCCGCAGACAACGGTTGCGGAAAACGAAAAGACCAAGTAAATAGGCCAATGTTTCATAATGGCGGTTTCTAAAAGGTGATGGAGGCAGGTAAGAGGCAGTGGATATCCCTCCTGCCTTGTTCGAATGCCAGAAATTTCGTTTCGCGTTTGTCGTACCCGAAATATAAGTCGCCGTACCCGCAATACTTGCATTGCAGGTTACATGCACCGGTAACCTCAAAGGTTAATTGACGTAAATTGACCAATGAAGATAGAACTTCATCACGTGTAATACGTCGATCATTCAAAATTCGCCGATTATCCATACTTGTGCTCACATTTAATAAATTCCACCCGATGCTGTACACCGTATCCGAACTCATTCATCCAAATATCCGATACTCTCGCAATCCTTCAGAGTATCTGAATCGTATAGATAGCCATTAGCTTACAACAAATATATACAAAAAACATTTTAGATTCAATTTATTTATCTTAAAAAAATGAGTGAAAATATTTCTGGAATATGATTTCGCACATATTTGACCGCTTTTCAGTAAATTTGAATTGCCGAGCAAAAAAATATAGACTTATGAGATATGTGTTAAAATAAATGTTATATATTTGTATACAAAATAACGTTATGCATAATACGAATATCAATATAGGGGTTTAATCCATCATCAATATTCATATGAAGAGCTTCAAAATCGACTACGCAGCGTGCAAAACGAGCCCGGACGGTAACATTATGGCTAAGATTGAAAATTTTCAATCGCATTTCAAAGAACATGAAAGAATGGGGCTGAATATATATGCCTGCTCTCCCATGATTTCTGCATGTGATCGAGAGGTCGAAGTTTTGGACAGACATACCGGTCAGGTAAACAAGATGCTGATGTTCGGATCTAACAGCTATCTGAATGCGACGATTTGCCCGGCGGCGGTTAAGAAAGCTGTCGAAGTAATCCAGCAATGCGGTATAGGTACGGGCGGAGTACCTTTGTTGAGCGGAACATCGGATTACCAGAATAAATTGGAGAAAGAAATTTCGCAACTGCTCGGATTTGACGATACGATCTTGTTTTCCTCCGGCTTCACGGCCAATATCGGACTTGGTAGGTTTAGTCGGTTCGAATAATTTATTGGTATTCGATAAACTGAACCACGCGAGCCTCATCGACGGAGCTTTGATGTCGGGAGCAAAAATGACACGGTATCTTCATAGTGACATGCGTTCTCTGGAGAAGATTCTTTCGCAGAATGCAGAACAATATCCATACGGAATCATGGTTGTTACCGATGGCGTATTCAGTATGGACGGGGACCTTGCGAATCTGCCCGAATTGCTGCGCCTTGCAAAGAAATACAATGCGCTCTTATTGATCGACGATGCACATGCGACAGGTATTATCGGGGACGGAGGCGCCGGTACCTTGAGTCATTTCGGCATCACAGAGCGCGATAACATCATCGTGACCGGTACCTTGAGCAAGGCGATCGGAACAGTCGGCGGGTTCATCACGGCAAGTCGGAAAATCATCGATTACCTAAGAGTCTATGCGCGGAGCAATATGTACTCGACGGCCCTTCCTCAAAGCGTATGCGCTGCCGCCTATGAAGTGTTGCAGGACTTCAAGAAACATCCGGAACAAAGAGAAGCGCTCAACAGAAATCACAATTATGTACGTTCAAGATTGAATGAGATGGGATTCAATACATTGCATTCTGTTACGCCCATTATCCCTGTAATCATAGGAGATGAATATGTGCTGACTAATCTGATAAAAGATATTTACGACCGGGGAATATTTGTAAATGCGATCTTCCCGCCGGTCGTTCCGCCCAAGATGTGTCGTATTCGAATCGGCGTGATGTCATGCCACACTCAAGAAGATTGTGATCGCTTGCTCGATGTTTTTTATGAAACAGGCAAAAAGTATGGAATTATCTGAACTTGACCTCCCATTATCGAAGCAGTCCTGATATAACGACGAATAAAAGAGAGAAAAAGATTTAGTTTTCATCCTCTCTTTTTTATGAAGATTACATCCTAAACCGTATGAAGAGCTGGGATGTTTGATGTGGTCTTAATTGCAATTAACCGCAAATAGAAATAAATTCTTGCCAAATATTCATTTCTCACTATTTTTGAGTGAAAATTTTACCGACATTCATTATAACTATAACTCAGATTATACAAAATGGCAGGGAGAGTGAGACGCACGAATGCTGAAATAGATAATGCCGTCATGACCGAACTTGAGAAATTGGTCATCCGAAACGGGTTTGAAAAGGTGCTTGTAACGGAATTGATGGCCAATGCCAAGTTGGAGCCCCCCGTCTTTTATAGACGCTATGGCTCTATCGATAGTCTTTATGATAAGTTAGCAAAGAGATACGACTTTTGGATCAACGACACGATTAAGATGTCGAAGTTAAGCGATTTGGGGCCCAAGTTATTTTTTGCGAAAACACTGAAGACGCTATACAAAGAACTAAGCAATAATGTCGTCATGCAGAAGTTGTTGCTTTGGGAGATGTCTGCGGATAATGATACGACCCGAAGAACGGCTCAGATAAGAGACTTGATGAACTTGAATTTGGTCGAGTATTACGATGTGCTGTTCAAGTCTGCCCGTATCAATATCCGTGGCGTTATTGCCCTCCTGATTTCGGGTGTCTATTATTTGATCTTGCATAAAGAGCGGGCTCCTTTTTGTAAAATAGATTTTAACACGCCCGAAGGTGAAGCGGCCTTTTCGGAAGCTGTGGATATATTGGTCGGGATGTTGTTCGACCGAATCGAGGGGCACAACCAAAAGCGGGAGAGTTACGAACGTATGATCAAAGATGGAATCAGCAAGAAAAAGGCTTGCCAATATTTAGGGGTTGGCCTCAATGAATTCGATAGCTGATAACATATCGGAGAAGCGCTCTTGCATGTTCTGTTTTTACAATAAATCAAATATGCTTTGATACTTTAGTAGCAGATGCTTCCCTTTGATTGTCTCCTTCATATGCCATTGAAGTTTTCCGTGAGATATCGGGAGGAAAGCATTCAACTTTCAGAGCATACGACTGATAACCGTACAAACAATCCACATCGAACGAATTTGTATTCGCTCGATCGTCCTATCGTCATCGGCGGTTTCTGGCGAGGTGGCTAATCGGAGTTGCTTCGAATTTTCGGGAGATTTGTATACACGACGCACAAGACGCAGATGATCAGTAACGATAAAGTACATATTCCCATAACAAATTTCCTCTGCCACAGCTTTCTTTCGTAATAATAATACTGAATTGTGTGAATCCGGGTAGAATCTGTCATCAGTATATGTGATGGCTAATTGCGCATTTGCGGCAAGAGTCGAAGAAAAAATCAGTATTTCGTCCGCTGGAAGAACCGGCGGGAATTGCATCGTTTCATAATTGTTATACAGCGGAATGCGGACAATGTTATCATGAAGGGTTTCTAGAGAATCGTTATCGCCATGAATGAGCCAGTCGATAGAATATTGCGGAAATTTCTGATGAATGACATTTGCCATATTCTTGCTGATCCCGCATTTTCCGCGCAAGATCTGATAGAGATTTTCCGGACGTTGAAACCCTATATGACGGGATAGTGCGTATGTACTCATCCCTGCATTTTCTATGACTATTTTCAATCGCTCCGCGGGAGTGCTATTGGATTTTGCCGGCATATGTTACAGAACAACGAATTAAAAAATAAGAAAGCACGAACCCAACATTGTGCAGATCCGAGGTATCGCCAAACACCCACTTACGGAACAAGTCGAGCTCGTGCCGCACAATAATAGTGCAATACACGAGCCCCGCTTGTCTATTCCCGTAAGTTGAAGTTGGCGATTTTCAGATCTGGAATAAACAGCAAAAAGCTATCTTATGTCAATTCTTTCGTCTTTCCGGTTCTTGTATAATTATTTAGTGAAACAAAGGTAGTAAAGAATTTTGGAAAATCACTCGATTCGGATATATTCCGAGTATCGGATATCGACATAGGGGTTATCCCCGACTATGGTCTGGTGTACGGCTTTTGCCCGTTTCCAGAACCACCAGCCCTTGTATTCGACCCACACAGCCTGCCGCAGCGTTACGGGCACACGGATTTCGCCTTTCAGACGTTCGTTCTCGATAAGCCCGGTCAGCCGGATATGGGGTGTTATCATCTCCACTTTCTGCCGTAATATCGGTACGGTATCCCGTATGACCACCGTATCGCGCACCGCCGCATCTATCGGCCCGGCAATCTCGACTTCGTGGCGTGCCGCGGCTTCGAGGTTTTTGATCTTCACACCGAGTCTTCGGATCTTCTCGGCATCCTCGGCCCACAGACGTTTGTAGTTGTCGGTCTGCAGCAGCAGGCGGCAATCATCGCCCATACCGAGGCTGGCGTTGCGGATCTTTTCGGCCGTGACATACGAATTCCGATCGCAGAGGCGTTGATCCCGTTTACCGATATATTGGTCTTGATATTTTCCAGCTTTTCGTTGATGTGCTGGGCTTCGAGGCTTTTGCCTGCCGCTTTGGTTAGCCTTGGCATCCCAGAGTGAGGCGCGAACGGAGAGTTTGCAGCCAAACCGCGACATCGTGCCGTTGATCGTGATACCGAACCATAATGGGGACCTGACCGTATTTTTCCGACAGCCTTCTTACGTAGAAAAAGACTTGGAAAGCGCTGCGTTGCATGATAACTCGAACATTGAGGGTTTGTCAAACGTTAAGTCAAGTTATTTGTTATGCGGAAGTTCGATGTAAAATGTTGAAAAATAATATTTTGAAAAAAACAAAGCATTTCGGACAAGTGACGGATAAGTAGCCGAACTTACCCTTAAACCTGCCCGATTTTGCTGCTTCTATTACTCCAAGCATATGCAAAACAGAGAACTAATATACTGTAAATAAAATACTTGCTCTTTTTCTGCACGCTCGCTATCTTACTAAACCCTGACCGAGATAGGGATGTATCAAAATCTGCGTTTTGATACAACCACGTCTCTTTATGCTCCTTGCTCCGGCGGCAGCAGCTTGCACAGCACGGGGTCTTTGCGGAGGCGGTCGAGTTCCTTATCGACGATCTCCACGGCTTCGGCCTTGATGCGGTCGTAGTTCTCCTTGATCGTTTCCTGCATGCGATCCGCGCCGTTCTCGTCCGTGAAATCGGTGATTATGGGTATCTTCTCGTAGCGGGCCGTCTCGGCCTTGACCTTCGCGCTGTCCACGACGATTTCGGCGTGGAATATCTTCTGCTCGATAGGCTGCTCGAAGCTGTCGGCCACGGCCCCGACGAACATCCCCTGCGTGAGCATCGAGATCTTCGAGGCCGGGATCAGGCTGTCCATCTGCGTCGATATGGAGGTCGATTTGTCGTTGCGGCTCAGGGTCATGCTCTGTCGCTTTTGCAGCACCTTGCCGAACCGCTCCGAGAGCATCTTGGCCGTTTCGCCTACCACCTGCCCGGAGAAGATGTTACCCACGGTGTTCATCACCACGGCGGCCTCCTTGTCGCCGTAGTCGCGCTTGAGCTGGCTGAAGTCTTGGAATCCGAGCAGCACGGCCACCTTGTTGCTCCGGGCCGTGGCGATGAGGTTGTCGAGTCCCTTGAAATAGATCGTCGGCAGCTCGTCGATGATGACCGACGATTTGAGCTGCCCCTTCTTGTTGATGAGCTTCACGATACGGCTGTTGTACAGCCCGAGGGCCGCGCCGTAGATGTTCTGCCGGTCGGGGTTGTTGCCCACCGCCAGCACCTTCGGATCGTCCGGATTGTTGATGTCGAGCGTGAAGTCGTCGCCCGACATGACCCAGTAGAGCTGCGGGGAGATCATGCGCGAGAGCGGAATTTTGGCCGAGGCTATCTGGCCCTGCAATTGGTCTTGTGCCCCGCCGAGCCACGCATCCATGAACGGACTTAAATAATTTTCCAACTCCGGATAGCTCGTCAGAATCGGGAAGATATCCTCGTAGCGTTTGTTCAGGAACTCGATGGCGTGCGGAAAGGTACAGTACCGTCCCCCGTCGTAGATGCGCAGGAACCAGATCACGGCGGCGAAGAGGATGATCGGGCTTTCGACGAAGAAATCGCCCTGCTTATGCACCCATGTCTTGTTCAGGTTCAGCATGATGGTATAGGCGCTCTCGTAGGCGTCCGAGATGTCGTTCATAAAGGAGGGGTTGATCGGGTTGCAGCGGTGCGAGCGACGCGGGTCGTCGAAATTGATGACGTAGAAGCTCGGTACCTTCTTGTAGCCTTCTTGGTGCATCAGCAGGTGGTTGTAGGCGATCTCCGCGAGGTCGGGAAACTTGAAATCGTAAACGTACATCGTGTACCCCTTTTCGATCTGCTGCTTGATGAATTGATTGACGACGGCGTGGCTCTTGCCCGACCCCGGAACGCCGACGCAGATACAGGCTCTCTGCGGCACTACGACGTTGGCGAAGCCGTTGTGCCACCGTTTGTTATAGTAGAACCGCGTCGGCAGGCTCACCGAGTATTCGTTCTCGATGAGGCGCGTCTCCTGCATGAACGATTCGTTCTCGTTGTTGAAAGGATCGTCCATCATGTTGTTCTTCAACAGCCGGCTCATCCACACGCCGCCCATCAGCAGGCAGATATATCCGGCCGATAGCGTCAGGATGTAGAACCCCGTGACGGCGGACAGCGGTAGCGGTAGGTCGAGCAGCCACCAGTTGAAAAAGAAGAGTACGAAGCCGGCTGCGAGTGCCGCGATGATCCGGCGCCATGTGATCTCCTCCTCCCTGACCCCTTTGGTGCCGAGGCACGAGAGGCTGAGAAAGAGCACGGCGAAAAATTTGGTGTAGAGTATGCTGCCGAACAGTCCCGCCGTGCGGTCGAAGCCGAGCAGAATCCTGTCTATCACGCCTATATTGACGTTCCACGCCAGAATCTGCCCGTAGCAGAACCAGTAGATGTGGATTACCACGAATAAAATACTCAGGGCCCGCATGAAATCCATGACCTTGGCCAAACCCCTCAAATCGTCTTCCTGCGACATAATCGACTCGTTATTAAATGGTTCTACGCTAATTTAAGACGACGCGGACTGCGGACGGCGGTGCGGTGCCGCTGTGGCAGCCGTTGGCGTCGGTGTGGCAGCCGTTGGCACAGGGAGCGGACATGGCGCTGCGAACCGGCGAAAAAAGATTATCTTTGCATTGCCGATTGGGATTATGGCGAAACGGACGATCGGAACCGGACGGTGCGACCGATATTGCGGCGGGCGGGGCCGACCCTTCGGCTTTCTATGTCGGGGCGGATGGCCGTGCCGTAACGGGAGGCCGTCTGACAGCCGAGGCGGCAGAGGGCGTGGTAACGATCCGCAGCAACCGGTTATCGGAAAAGGAACTGCGCAGAATCTTCGCGGCGTTCCTGCCCGAAGCGCAACCGGAATAAATCATAATGAACCTATAAACGATAAGGATATGACAAAGGCGGACATCGTAAGCCGGATCGCGGAGCAGACCGGCATTGAGAAAGGAATTGTAACGAGTATAGTGGAAGGATTCATGGAGCAGCTCCGGGACTCCCTGATCGGCGGTGAGAATGTTTACCTGCGCGGTTTCGGCACGTTCCTGCTGAAACATCGGGCGGCCAAAACGGCGCGTAACATCTCCAAGAATACGACGATGATCGTTCCTGCCCATACGATCCCGGCCTTTAAGCCCTCGAAAGCCTTTGCTGCCAAAGTGAAATAGTCCGCATTCCGTCCGCTCCGACAGTCGGTCGTGTGCAGCGGTTCGGAAAAATAAAATAAATTCGTTATGGCAGACAGTAAGATCGTCGTTTTTCAGGACAAGCAGATCCGCCGCGCATGGATGAATGAGCAATGGTATTTTTCCATTGCCGATGTCGTTGAATTTTTGACGGACAGCGTAGATGTCAAACAGTATATCAAGCGTATGCGGCAACGCGATCCCTTGCTTAATCGCAACTGGGGTACAATTTGTACCCCGGTTGCGATGATCGCCGCCGATGGTCGCCGGAGGTCTGTTCAGGCTGCCGATGTTAAAGGGTTGTTTCGTATCATCCAGTCGATCCCCTCTCCGAAGGCCGAGCCATTCAAGCAATGGCTGGCACAGGTCGGATATGAGCGTGTGCAGGAGATCGAGAACCCTGAGCTGGCGCAGGAACGCATGAAGGCCGTTTACGAGGCCAAAGGTTATCCGAAGGATTGGATCGACAAACGGCTGCGGGGCATCGCCATACGGCAGAACCTGACGGATGAGTGGAAAGAACGCGGCATTCGGGAAGAGAGGGATTTCGCCATCCTGACGGCGGAGATCGCGCGTGCGACATTCGGCGTGACGCCTTCGGAACACAGGGCGATCAAGGGACTGACGAAAAAGGGACAAAACCTGCGTGACCACATGACCGATTTGGAGCTGATCTTCACGATGCTGGGCGAACGGGTGACGACCGAAATTTCACAGCAGGAGAAACCCGATACGTTCGCCGAAAGCAAACGGGTCGCTCGGCGCGGCGGCAACGTCGCCGGAGTGGCCCGCAAGGAGACGGAACGGGAGTTGGGGCACAGTGTCGTGTCGGGCCAGAATTTTCTGGACAAGAATCCCGATGGACTGATCGAGGACACGATCGGACTGCCGCCGCTTGGTTCGGATAAGGAATAAACACTCCGATCGGGACACCGATAACCGATGAAACGGGAAAGCCTTGCAAGGATAAAATGCAAGGCTTTCCTGTTTATAGTTTGATTTTTTTGGATGAAAAATCATCGTCCGTGCGGGGCGGCACGCCCCCGATGACGATACGTCCGCCGGAGGCATCGGCGATCTGCCGCAGGCGTGCGGGAATATGCCGTTGCAGATCATCGGCAGCAGGCGCTTCCCGTCGCGTGTCCTTCTCCTGACGCTGTTCCTGCTGCTCTCCGGCCTCTTCGCCGTCACGGTCGCTGCCTGCGGGTTTGAGCGCGAGTTGTATCTGCCGGTCGAGGCGTTCCATCTCCTTTTTCAAAACCGCGAGGTTGGCTTCTTTGCGCCATGTACCCTCGATGATCTGCCGGAGTTGGGGCACGTCCTTTTCCAGCGAGGTGCGCTCCTTGCGGAATTTCTCCAGCGTCGGTTCGATCGTGCCCAGCGCGTGCAGGGGGTTGAGCGCCGCCGTGCGCGGGTCTCCGGCCAGATTGCCGTAGTTGTACTGGTAGAGGTATTCTCCCTCTCCCCGCACATAAAAGCGGTTGTGAATGGACTCGAACCCCTCCTTCATGCTCTTTTCGCTCTTGACGATGATCTCGAACCCGTAGATGGAGCCTATACGCTTCTCCCCGCTTCCCGTATCGACGGTTTTTGCGATATGGTTCAGTTGTTTGCCGATGAACTGCGGATCGTTGCTCTCCACTCCGTCCAGCGTGATACGGTTACGGTACGAACCGTCCTCGTTGAGTTCCGCACAGCTTCTGAAGGCTTCGAGGTCTTTTTCGATACGTCCGATCCTTTCGTCGAGTTCCCCGATCTTTCCGAGCGTATATTCCAACTGGCTGCGGCTCGACGACTTACCGCGGATGAACGCCTGACGCTCGCTCTCCAGCCCCGCGATCTTCTTTTCGAGGCGCGCCTTTTCCAGCAGGTCGGTGTTGCCCGACAGCACGGCGACGTATTCCGAGAAGTTCATGCCGCTGCCTTCGTCCATGCCGCCCTCGTCGATGGTACGCACGCCCAGACGGTTCTGCTTGAGCTGGCGGATGAACAGCTGCTTGTTGTGCAGCAACCCGAACTTGTAGGCGTCGAGCGACTTTTCGACGGCATAGATGATTACGTCCACCTGATTGTCGGCGTAGAGCTTGGCTACCTCGTTACCTTTGCGGATGCCGCGTCCTTCGCGCTGCTCCAAGTCCGAGGGCCGCCACGGACTGTCGAGGTGGTGGATCGGCACGCACCGCCTCTGGGCGTTCACGCCCGTACCCAGCATATCGGTCGAGCCGAACAATACGCGGATGCGTCCGGTGTTCATCTCTTCGATCATCTTCTTGCGTTTGCCCTCGCTGCCGGCTGCCTCTTGTATGAAACGAACCTCGGAAGCCGGAATGCCGTGGTCTTCGGCCAGCTTGCGCCGAATCTCGGCGTACACGTTCCACTCGTCTCCCGGCTTCCATGTCCCCAGATCGGAGAAGACGAACTGCGTGCCCTTGTGCTGGTCGTACTTGCGGTAATATTGCGCGATCTGCGCGGCGCAGTGGCTCGCCTTGTTGTCCGCATGATCGCCGTACAGCTCCGGGTCGATCATACGCATATCGAGCGACATTTTACGGGCGTAGTCCGTAGCGATCAGCATTTTGGCCTTCTCCTCGCTTTCCGTGAGGGGTGCCCGGCCCAGCACGGTGGCATCGCCTGTCTTGGCGAAATGCACCAACTGGTCGATAAACGCCTGCTGGTCGGGCGTGGGCGGGATGTTGTGCAGTATCTCGTTCTTGCGCGGGCGGTCGATACCGATGTCCTCGGCCGTGCGGAAATCCGTAATTTCCGAATAAAAAGCCGCCAGCTCCGGAACCTTGATGAAATAGCGGAAGCGTTCCTTCTGCACGATCTGGTTGGTGACCGAGAACTCGTAATCGACGCTCTTTTTGGCGAATACGGCGGCCCATGCGTCGAAGGTGCGGATGTTCTGCCGGTCGAGCGCTTTCGGACGCAGGTATTTGAACAGCAGATACAACTCCGTGAGGGAGTTGGAAATGGTCGTCCACGACAGAAATGTCGCCCCCAGATCGCGCCCCGTGCGCTCCTGTATGGTTCTGAGGGCAAAGAGCATGTTGAGTGCCCGCTGGCTCCCGTCGGGGTTACCGAGGCCCGCCACGCGGTCGTGCCGCGTGTTGAACATCAGATTTTTGAATCCCAACTATATACTTTGATGTACAAACCTACTCAAAAAATCCAGATACTTTTACGATGATATATGATATGTCTTTGTACCCACTGCTTGTTGCTATTCTTGAAATCATATGATAACCATTATCAACTTTGGTCGCAATAGCATAGAAACTGGCTTTCCCGACAAAATCATAAGCATTGGAACATTTTATTCGACATATTTGTCCATAATCAATGCTATTGTATGCTTCTTTCAGAGGAGCATAAGAATCATCGGTCGCTTTCCAATTTCCGTTCTTCTGTTCACATGTTAATGTAAACAGTGTATTAGTAGCCCCCCCCCATATTCCGTCAGAGATTTCACTCATAACAGATTTGAGACCGGTCTTGCTAATTTTCTTGCTGGAATCATTGAATCCAGCAGCTGCCATAGCGGCATCAAATGTACTTTTTGACATGTTCGCTTTGATTATTGATTTATTAGATATATTCACCGTCAGAATGTTCGTGAAAAATTCTATATAATTGACTTTTAATATGTTAAATATTTTGATTATATTTATCTATTAAATAATACAATATTCTGAGTATCGAATTATGACAAAACAAGTTAAATCGTTTTTCGCACTGATGAAATCTTTACCCGACAGCAAAGCGTGTAAAGATTTCTTGGAAGAGCACCGTTGGAATGGAACTCCGGTATGCTCACATTGCGGATGCGTTGATGAAAAACATTATAGACTGACATTTGGCGGTATATTCAATGGGTTATACAAATGCCGGCATTGCAGGAAACGGTTTACGGTAACAACCGGAACAATGTTCGAGGGTAGCAACGTCTCGTTGGACAAATGGTTTTATGCCAATCTATTTGTTTCTCTCGCATAAGAAAGGAATAAGCAGCCTTCAGTTATCACGGGACATCGAGGTTACGCAGAAAACCGCATGGTTTATGCTCAACTGAATAAGACATAACCTTATGAGAGAAGGCATTGGCAATCATACAGGAATTGTGCAAGTCGATGAAACTTATATCGGTGGTCGCAATAAGGGTCACTTCAAATTCAACCGAGGACGGAGTATGAAACAAAAGATTCCGGTGATTGGCATATTATCCGATGATAAAGTCCATGCTTATGTGGTTTCAAATACAAGAGCCGGAACATTGGAGTTTATCATCAACGGATTGATAGACAATGATTCATTAGTCGTTGCCGATGGTTGGGGCGGGTATCATTACGTTAATGATTTCGGCTATATACATGAAGTTGTCGAGCATGGAATTCGGAAATATGTAAACGAAAGAGGTTTTCACACGAATGGCATAGAGGGCTTTTGGTCTCACTTAAAACGAGGGTTGAAAGGCATTTACCATTCCGTAAAGCCCAAACGCTTACAAATGTATTGCGATGAGTTCGCATATAGATACAATACCCGAAAGATGACCGATATACAACGATTTATCGGTTTCTTGACAAAACCTACCGAAAGGTTGAGATATGCGGATTTAGTGTATGAAACATGGAGATATTAGGATGATTTAGTATATTTGCAACGACATATGAATAGCGTTTAGCTATTGTTTTGGGCAGAGAAAACGACCAATTTTAATCTAATCCCACAGACAATAAGTGAACGCTCATGCTTTTGCGTGGGCTTTACTTACTTGGGATTATGGTGCTTGGTCGTACCTCTCTGCCGGTAAGTGTCGGCCCACGCTTTTTATGTGTGTAAAATGATAGTAAGGCGCAAAGTAAATTTTACACGTTATGAGAAAGTTTTTATGTTTTGCCGTCGTGGTGTGCCTTATGTCTGCTTGTGGAACACCAACAGAAAGAGAAGTCAATGTAACCGATATTCCGATTACGGGGTTTCTCAAAGATTATGTAAAAGTCGTGGATGGCCCTTACAAGTTTACGAATGACGGTGATGATGCGTTTATCTCCGTCAAGTCAGATCTTGTTAAACGGCCCGATATCAGTTATCGTAAATCGAAGTATTCGGATATACGATTGAATCCGACAGGAGAAAACGGCGAAGTATTCGATTCCGGCATGTATGGGTTTTCCGCAAAATACAATGAGTTTGCAAAAATCGAAGATTTGCTGACGGGTAGTATCGGAGATACGAAAACAATATCCTTTAAGTGGGATTATTTCAACCAAGACAAAGAATTAGGCAAGCGAATGTTTACCGAAGCTATTTCGTTTGAAATCATATACAAAGGTTTTGAAATCGGAGAATCTGATGCTACGCCAAGTTTATCGAGTACAGGGGCTAATAAATCATCAGGCTCTTCCAAATGGGATAAGGTCTTGGACGAATATGAAAAGTACATCGACAAATATATCGCATTGTATAGAAAAGCGAAGAATGGTGATATATCCGCGATGTCGGCTTATGCTGAAATGCTTGAGAAAGCCGAATCATACAGCGAAGAGTTAAGTAACGCAGAAGGCAGTATGTCTGCTTCGCAAATGAGCAGATACCTTAAACTGACAGAAAAAATGACTAATACTTTGATGGAATAAATTATATCTTTGCATATCGTTCTTAAAATACCGGAGACTGCGAACACTATTAAGAGATTCAGCACCTTGTTATTAAACAAACAAAAGAAGCATTACTGCGGTAATGCGGTTAAAACAAGTGTCTAATCTTAAAATAATGCTTATGAAGACTGTCTTTGTAAGGGCACATTGGAGAATCCGCAATGGGATTCGTCAATATGTGCGTGAACATTGGCGCGTTCGATGGGGTTATTATAAGTAACCTTATTTGATAATCTTCTCCGCAGTTTCCGGTTTTTGATTTTATATTGAATAATACAATTTGGCGCATCAAAGTATTTTGTATCTTTGCACGTAGATAAATTTATGGATTATGATTGTAAAGACTGTTTTTGCAGATAGCGAGGGTAATGAACTCGAATGTTATTTGAATGAGAAAAATATTTTGCAAATATATGTAGGCTCGCCCTCTGACGAACAAAGTTGGAGCGGAGTTTTATTAGATAAAGCTGGTGTAGAAAAATTTATAAAGGCATTGAATGAGTTGCGAGAAGAAATGTAGTTACAATTCAAATGCCGTTAAATAACTATATTGATTGAAGGTAATCATAGCAAAAGTCGTCATCACAGACGACTTTTATTTTTGGTACATCAAAGTATATAGTTGGGTTTTGAATTTGTGCGATTCGTCCACGCAGAGGTGGTCGATACCCATACGGCGGAAGTCCACCGCATCGTCCCTGCGATGGTCGAGGGCGTACTGCGCCTTTTGCAGTTTGGCCTCCAGATTGTGCTGGCGCTTGAGGCAGCCGGTCAGCATACGTTTCGACACGCTCTTGCCTTGCGCTTTGAGCAGCATAAGGTTCTGTTCTACGCTGTCGAGTTCCGCCCGCAAGATCTCCTGCTGGACTTCGGGCGACTGCGGGATCATGCCGAACTGCTCGTGCGAGAGGATCACCGCATCCCAGTCGTTGTTCTTGATCTGCCGGAATATCTGCTCGCGCTTCTTCGGCGTGAAATCCTCGCGGCCCGGATAGAGCACGCGGGCCATCGGATAGGCCGTACAGAAGGTTTTGGCGATCTCATGGATATTGGCTTTCAGTCCCGTAATTATCGGTTTGTTCACCAGTCCGATGCGTTTTTTCTCGTAGGTTCCGCAGCACATGATAAGCGTCTTGCCGCCGCCGACCTCATGGTCCACGATACCGCCGCCCAGCAGAATATCCATCCAGATAGCGTCCTTCTGGCTCGGATAGAGGTCTTCGATGCCTAACGCCTTACGGTCGAGGCCGGGAAAGGTCAGGTGCGAACCGTCGTACTTCGGGCGCACGAAACAGTTGAACTTGCGGTTATACATGTCGGCCAGACGCTCCTTGAAGTCGGCGGACTGGTCGCACAGCCAGTCCGTGAAACCGCTGCGGATCTCGTCGATCTTGATGTTGGCCTGCTGTATCTTCTCCCCGTCGCGTACCTTTACCTCTTTCCACTCGCCGTCGATCAGTTTGCGGGCTTTTTTGGTGATGTCCGGAATCGTGTTGTGCAGGGCGTGTTTCATCAGGTGCAGCCCGGTATAACGGCGAAACTCTCCCTGAACGGCATACTGGTTCTGTATCTTGATATTGTACTCGTCTTTGGCCGTAATGCCGAACTCGTCCAGATCGGCGATGTAACCGATCTTGACCTCCGTTTCGAAGAGCCACGAGGCGTAACTGTCGTAGATACCCGTAGGTATCCACCGCTCGCCGAAGTTGAAGTCCAAATCTTCAAAAGCGATGGGCTTGGGCGTAGCCTCTCGCAGTGCCGCGAGGGTCTCCCGTGCGCCCTCGTGATCCGGATTCTCGTCGAGGAAGCGCTCGACGCGGTCGGCCTTTTCGATGACGTTGCCCGCGATGACGCGTTCGGCGATCTCGTATTTCCCGCTGTCGGGGTTGAAGTAGATACGCCCTTTGAGCTGTTCCAGCACCTCTGCTTCGCTCGCCCCGGTAAGTTCCGATATATACTCGATATTAATGTCCGCATAACGGTTCATGCTGGCCGCCAGTGCCGTATGCACGTCGTCCGTCTTTTCGATCTCCGCCGGATTGAAGGCGACGGGATGGTCGAAGATGTCGGCCTTGTTCACGATACCGTCGGCGTAGCGTTCCAGCGAGAGTATCTCGTCGGCTCCCGGATCCATCCGTATCCGGTCGATATTCTGCGGTTCGTTCAGCCGGCCGAACCGCTCCACGAAGTTGTCGTAAAGGCTGTTCAGCATTACGCGCAGCGCGGGGTGCGGGGCCAGTGTATCGGCCTCCACGTTGTAGAGGTGATAATAGGTGTCCCGCACCTCGATATAGAGCGACATTTTCACCCGCTGTTCTTCGGGCAGGTCGAGCGGATGGAACATCGGGCGTAGGGTTTTCAGGCCGCTCAGGTATCCTACACGGCTCTCTTTATCCACGATGAGCGTCCCGTCGCGGTAATGTTCCGGCCGTTCTCCCTTGAAAGGTTGGGGCGCGAGCGGGTCTTCGGCCGCCTCGTCGCCGTGTGCCGTATTGCGCGGCGTAGCGGCTTCGGCTCGCTTTCCGGAAACACGTGCGGACGGGACGCCCTGCCGTACCGCACTGCCTGCGGGTGCCGGATTGTCCGCAGCGGGCCCCGTGACGGCGGCGGCATCCGGCGCGGGATGCGGAGAGCCGGTCGCATCGAACGGGTCGGCCTGTGGCGACAATGCGTCCGATGGCTGCGCCCTGTCTCCGGATTTGCCGTCCGCAGCACTGTCGGGAACCTTGCGTGACGGTTCCGGCCGCTCCCTTCCGTATTCCGTTCGGGTCGCGGCCTGCGGCTGCCCGGCTACGCCGGATCGCCCTGCCGCAGGCTTCGCCGCATCCTGCCTGTTTCCGGTTATCGTCCTCGGTTGATTTTCTGCGGACGTACCTGCGGAGCGCTCCGCAGGTACGGCGGTCGATGCCTCTGCCGGCTGTCGTTCCTCTTGATGCGGCCGGTTCTGCATCAGCCTCTCCCGCCAGTCCAAAGGACGTACCTCCTCCCGAGAAACATTAGCCGCCTTCGGGGCCTGTGCGCTCTGCGGGGGTTGTATCGGTGTCGCGGCGGCCAAGTGTGCAGCGGCTTTCCGAAGCGTCTCGGCCGGGGACAATGCCGTGTTTGCCGCTGCGGCCCGCTGCTCCGCTTCCAACCGCTCCTGACGCGCTATCATCAGCTCCTCGCGCCATTCAATAAAGCGTTCCTCTTCGGGTTCTTTCCGGGGTCGGGCCGTCGTCTGCTTTTGCGCTTTCGGCTTCGGGCCGCGCTTCTTGGGACGGTTCACCTGACTGCGTTCTTCGGCCGAGAACCCGAACAGGTCGTAGAGCGTAAGCACCGGTTCCTGCTGTACGTTCAGCACCGGCTCCGGTTCGGTCTGCGTATCGAAAGCATCGAACAGCGATCCTGCGAACCCATCCTGCGAGGGTTGTCCGGCCGCCCGTGCCTGCGCTGCTGTTGCAGCGGGTTCCGCAACCGCCTCCTTCCGCCCGTCGTCGGCCGGGCGTACCGTGCTGTCTGCAAGCCGTTCCGCTTCCTGCACGGACTGCGGCTCTTGCGCCGAGGCAGGGGCGTGTGCTGGTGTCCGCCGTGCAGCGGGTTCTATAACCGCAGGTTCGGATATGTTTGCCCGTACATTCTGTACGGAGGGTTCCCCTCGCAACTCTGCCGTATCGGGCTGTTCATCCGGCATCACGGCAGCCCCGGTATCCTCATTCGGAACGACGGTCACTTCCGTCTGTGCGGCAGGTTCGGCGTATCCGTACATCTCCGGCGAGGGCGGGTACTCTTCCATAAACCGCCTCTCCCGCTCCTCCTGCCACGCGCCGAACTCCGCCCAATCCTGCCCGGCAGGCTGCCATGCTTCCTGCGTAGGCAGAGGGGGCAGGGATTCGTTCGGCATGGCGGCACCCTCGGCCTGCACGGTCGCTTCGTCCCGTATTTCCTCCGCTTCGGCATCCTCAATAGGGATCATCTCTCCCGTTTCGGGGTCGAGTCGGTAGCCGTCGGAGGCGGCCTGCGTAACGGCATACCGTTCTTCCATCCAGCGGTTAAGGTCGCGCCACTCCTCTTCGGTAGGGTGCCAGAACGGCCCCGGCTGCTCATCGAAAGGTGCGGGTTCCTGCATCCGGCCGCCCTGATACCGTTCCGCTTTCTGCCGCAGATCGGAAAGTACTTCTTGCAGTACTTCTCCGGCTCGGCGCGGGCCGCCGCCGCGAGTTGTTTCGGGAAGAGGGACGGAGGTCGCCGGCTGCCGGAATCCGGCGGTTTGCCGGGAAGAATGCGGCGAAACCGGAGCGTCCGGGAAGAGCATCGTTTGCGCGGATGAAGGTTCCGCCTGCCGCCTTTCGGCGCGGAGGGCCTCTTCCGTCCGGATTCTCGCCTCGGCCTCGTCCGGAAACCAATGGTCTTCTATGGCCTGCCAGAACGGATCGAGATCGGGAGGGTACGGCGGCTCGTCGTCGAATATACCGGCCGTAGTTTCCGGAGCCTGCGCCGCGGACGGTGCTGCCTGCCGCGTCTGCTGCCGGACTGTCTGGCCGGATAATTCTATTTCTTGCTCCTGCCCGATGCTGTTACGCTCCGTCGCAGGAATTTCCCGTGCGATCTCTCGGTTCCCGTGTTGCCGCAATGCCGTTTGCCCGGACAGCTCCGTATTCCGTGCCTGTCCGATGTCGTCGTGCGCCTGTCGCGGACTTACCGTCTCCGTCTGCCATTCCCTGTACTGACGCGGAGCGGTCTTCGGGGCATGGCTTTCGTACAACTCCCGGTTGAAATGCCGCTCCATATCCTCCGCGAGCATATCCGCCAGCGCACGGGCGATGCCTTCCACGCCTCCGGCGTGGGTGAACTCCATCGCCGGTTTCCCGTAAGGGTTCGTGCCCACTTTGGCCGAGGTCTGCACCACGCGGTCGAGCGATTGGAAGCTGTTGTTTACCGTAATGCCGTTCGAGAGCGTGCGTGTTTCGATAAAGTCCCGCTGCCGCTCGGAGAGGGGGCGGGCGGCCGAGTTCTTTTGCAGAACGATAAGGTCGCTGCCCACCTCCGTTCCGGCATGGTCTGTAAAGAGGTTGTTCGGCAGCCGCACGGCCGCGACCAGATCGCACCGCTCCATCAGCCACTCCCGCACGGGTCGATTGCGCTCCGCGTCGGCCACGCCCTGCGAGGTGATGAAGGCGACGAGGCCCCCGTCGCGCACCAGATCGACCGACTTCATAAAGAAATAGTTGTGTATCGCCCATGCGCCTTGCCGGCGCACCGGATCGCGCGAAGAGGAGAACGCCGGATCGAACAACGAAACGTCCCCGAATGGGATATTGCTCGTAATCAGGTCGAAGTGCCCCTCGTAGGCGGGTTCTATGGTTTCGAAGCCTTGCACCCGCACCGTATCGTCGGGATGCAGGCGGTGCAGGATAAGTACTGTCAGCGGGTCTTTCTCGAAGCAGGTGATCTCGGCCTCTTCGTTATAACGGCGCAGGTACTCCGCGAAAGCCCCCGTCCCGGCGCTCGGTTCGAGTGCACGCACCGGAACGACGCCCGCATTATAGAGCATCCGCATAATGGCGTCCGTCACGGGTTCCGGTGTGTAGAAGGCCGTCAGCACCGAAGCTTTGAGGCCGTCCAGATAGCGTTTGTACTCGCGCTCGCCGCCGGTGTTCTCTTTCAGCACGGCGTGCAGCTCTTCGATCAGGGGCGTGAGCGCCGTTTCCTGTTTGTGCGGCAGCGGCTCCAACACCTCCTTGATCGCTCCGAAGCCGCTGTACGCACGCAGCACATCCCGCTCTTCGGGCGTAGCCGCCCGCTGTTCCCTCTCCAGCGCGAAGGCCGTGCGGATCGCTTCGATATTGCGGCGCAGGTGTTCGGTCTTATTGTACGCCATTGTCGAGCAGGATTTGAACGGTTCCCGTAAGTTCGGTATAGAGCCGCTCGTACTGCGGCGTGGCGGCGAAGTCGTCCGTAAGCTCGTAGCTTCGGGCGACCTCTTTGGCCTGCGGCAGGAGGATGAGGGCGGCCTCGCGGGCATCCTCTTCGGGAATGTCCTCCGCGAACTCGCTGCGGATAACGTTTGCGAGCGTACTGTATAACGAGAAATGAAGCCCCCGGTAGAGTACGGCGTCGGCCTCCTCGGCCGCTTCGATGCGGGAGCCTCCGCTGCGGATGATGCGGCTGTATGTTTCGGCCGCAGACTGCGCCCGCGTGCGGATGAAGTCGGCATCGTCCGCCAGGTCGGGATGGCTCTCCCGCAGATAAGAGAGCAGCGAAAGGCCGTAATAAGATAACCCCGTCTGCGGGGCGTTATGATGATCGTTCGGCATGATGTGGATTGTTCAGTGGTGTGAAACGCAAAGGTCGAAGGAAGAAAAGGCGCTCCGGGTTCCCACCCGAAGCGCCGCCACTGAACATCCCTGCCGAACGCCGAAAGCGTCTGTGACAAGTCGTCCAGCGGCAAAGATAAGGATTATTTCCGGACTTTCGCCGCACCCGGCTTACGGGGCTTGCCGCCTTGCTCGAAGGCGAACGCGGTGCGGTAATCGCCGTCGAAGACTACGGCGGCCTCGAACGTGCCCCCGTCCTTCTTGGCGAAGCCCTTGATCGTCGGCGTCCGTCCTTTGACGAGCAAGGCTTCCAGCTGGCCGTCCGTAAGCTCCTTTTTCGCTATCGTCCGAAATACGGTCAGGCCGCACTCCGCATTTTCGCACTTGGCGGCCTTCGGGTAGAACGTCACCCGGCCCCCGCAGCGGGGACACGGAGCGCCTGTACGCCCGGCGACCGCCCCGACCTGCGCCTTGAGCAGTTCGGACGTGATCTGCGAGGCATAAACTTCGATACCCTTACGAAAGGTGAAGGCGTTCATCTCCCCGGTGGCGATCTTCGCAAGGGCCAGCTCCCAGCCGCCCGTCATGGCGGCGTCGGCGATCCGCATGTCCTTGACGATGCCGTACACGGCGAGGCCCTTCTCGGTGGGCACGAGCGACTTTTTTTCACGTTTGATATACTCGCGCGAAAAGAGCGTTTCGATCACCGCCGCACGGGTGGCCGGAGTTCCGAGACCGGAATCCTTCATGGCCTCGCGCTCGGCCTCGTCTTCCAGCTCCTTGCCGGCGGTCTCCATTGCCGCGAGCAGGCTGCTTTCGGTATGCAGCGGGCGGGGGCGCGTCTGCTTTTCCACGAGGTCGCAGCCGCGCATCGTGAGCATATCCCCCTCGGCGAGCTCGGGCAGAGCCGCCGCATCCTCCTCCGTACGCTCTTCCGACTCGCCCCATACCTTGCGCCATCCGGCACTCGTTACGACCGTGCCGCGCACCTCGAACGGGATGCCCGCACACTCCATACGGACGGAGGTGATCTCTTTCAGACACGCGGGCGAGAACGCCTCGACCATGCGGCCGGCGATCATATCGTAGATTTTGGCATGGTCCGCCGCAAGTCCCGCAGGCGTATGGCCGGTGATCAGCAGGGCATGGTGGTCTGTCACTTTTTTGCCGTCCACCGAACGGCGGTTCAGCTCTCCGCCCGACAGGTCGGCGGCCCGATGGCCGAAACCCGTATGGCCGGAGAGCGAGGCCAGCAGCGGGGCGATCTCCTCGAACACGTCCTGCGGAATGTAGCGGCTCCCCGTGCGGGGATAGGTGACGAGCTTCTTTTCGTAAAGCTCCTGTGCGATGCCGAGCGTCTTTTCGGCCGAGAAGCCGTGCCGCGTGTTGGCCTCTTTCTGGAGAGCGGTCAGGTCGTACAGCAGCGGCGGTTGCTCGGTTGCATGGTGGCGTTCGACCTTCGTAACCTGCATGCCGTCGCTGCCCCGGACTGCGGCACAGGCTTCGTTCGCCGCCGCTTTTGTATCGTATTTCGGCGTCGAGAGAACGGCGAAGGCCGTAGCGTCTTTGGCCGTGTGGAGCTTGAGCCGGAAATAGGTCTGCGGCGTGAACGAGGTGTTTTCCAGATAGCGCCCGCACACCAGCACCAGCGTAGGGGTCTGCACCCGGCCCAGCGACCATGCGCCGCGTCCGGCGGCGATGGCGAGTGCTTGGGATGCGTTGATGCCCACGATCCAGTCCGCCTCGCAGCGGGCACGGGCCGAGAGGTAGAGGTTGTCGTACTCGCTGCCGGGACGTATGGCTGCCAACCCCTCGCGGATGGCCCGCTCGGTGAGGCTGCTGATCCACAGCCGGTCGAAGAGCGTCTTGCAGTCGAGATAGTGATAGATAAAGCGGAAAATCAGCTCGCCTTCGCGCCCGGCGTCGGTAGCCACGACGATTCGCTCGGCGCGGGAGAACAGCTCCTTGAGGACGGCGAGCTGTTTGACGGCTCCCGGATCGGGCTTGTACTCCTTGCCGCTTTTGACGCGGCGCGGTTCGAGGACGAAGGTTTCGGGAAGGATCGGAAGGTTCTCCCTCTTGAACCCTTCTATGCCGTAGGCTTCCGGCATGGCCGGGCCTACGAGGTGGCCGAAGGCCCATGTGACGGCGTAGCCGCCCCCTTCGATATAGCCGTCCTTACGGGCGGTAGCGCCCACGACGGCAGCGATCTGTTGCGCTACCGAGGGCTTTTCTGCTATGATGACTTTCATGGTTCGGTTTTTCGGATGTTTTCAGTGGCTATTTATTTTGCTGCGCCGCCCGCTCTTGCTCCTTTTCGAGGCGGGCGATCAGCTTGCGGTCGTAGTAGAGGTGGTTGCCGTTCTCGTCGTAATACCGGCTGTCGTCGTCCTGCACCTGCTCCGCATCGGGGCGTTTGCCGATATAATAGAGGAGCAGCAGGGCCACGACGGAGAGCGATACCGAGGCCGCTATGATGATCAGAATGGCTGCGAGCATGTTACAGACCTCCTACGCTCTTGGACTTCTTCGGCTGAGGCTTCGGCGGGGTGACCTGACGCACTTCGCGTTCGGATTGCCGCTTCTGCGGCTGTCCTTCGGTCTGCTTGGACGGCTCGTTCGACGGGGTTTGAGCCGAAGCCTGTGACTGCGAGGAGGACTGTTTGCGCGAATAATCCGGGTTCCAACGGTACGATTTGATCTTTCCGGCCTCGTAATCGGGTTTTACCCAGCGATCCGCACGTTCCGGGCTTCCGGGGAATTGTAATCCCTGCAAATAGGTCGCTTTGACATCTTTGCGCTTTTCGGGGAAATTGAGGGCGTCCAGCCATTGATTGTAGGCTTCTTGGGGCAGCTCCACTCCGAACACCCGCTTGGGAATGAACATGGCCCGCGGGCCTTCCGGCAGGGGGTTTCCCTGCTCGAAACGTTTGGCGGCATATACCTCTCGGTTATGCTCCTGATAGCGCCTTTTGTCGAGGCCGCTATGGTCGGAACTCGATATTGCTCTCCGAGGCGTCGATCTGGATGTAAGCATCGCGTTTGTAGCCGGAACGGGTGGTATAGCCTTTCAGCAGGATTTTACGTCCGGAGTAGAAGTCGAGCTGTTCGCCCTCGGAGAGGTCGGCGTTCTTGATCGATGCGCGTTTCTCGAACTCCGAGACAGGCATCGCAACGAGTTCGTTCGTCCATTTGTCGCGCGAAACGTAACAAGGCGTCATCCTGCCCGGTTCCAGCTCCAGGTCGATCACCTTGCCTGCATGACGGGTTTCGACGATGTTGCGCTTGGCCTCGTCGTCGAGCAGCACGTTGTGAAAGGGCGCGTCGAGGTCGCACTTCTCCCGATAGTAGTGCGGCACGACTTTCAGCGAGCCGTCGGCCTGCTCTTCGAGCGATACGCGCCCTTTGGTGGTGACGCGCATGCCGCCGGGTTCCATCTCCGGCCGCATTTCGATCAGTCCGTGCGATTTGTGCCCGTAGGACATCGCCTTCAAATGGGGTTCGAGGTCTTCCATACGGATGCCCATGCGCTCCATATCCGCCGTGTCGATTCTCAAAATATCCATAGGCTCGAAACGGGGAACCGCGATCTGCGGTTCCATCTTTGCGAGCTCTTCGGCCGGATCGACGCGGTAGTTTTCGAGCAGCTGCGGATCGAGGTCGATTCTGATGAGTTTGTCCAGCACGCTTTCGGCCATGATGAAGATCTCCGAGATACCCGTTTTTACAGGGTCTTGCGACTGCTCCATGAATTTGGTGAAAAACGCCTCCAGAGCAGGCTGGTTCGTGTTCACGTCGAACAGTTTGGCGACATTCGCCGCAGTGGGGTCGAGCGTCTCGATGTTTCCGTCTTCGTCGATACTGCCGACGGCCTTCAGCTTGCCCTCCTGACCTTCTCCGGTCTGCCTGACGAGCATTACCTTCTTCTCGTCGTTCTTTACTTTTTCGTCCATCTTTGCGAAATATTAGATTAGCACCAATAGCGGTGCAGGGGACGAATTTAACCCGCCTGCGGACGGCCCGGGCAGACCGGCCGCCCCCGTTGTCTCGGTTGGAACAGGTGTTGGAAGAGGTTGGCGTCGGTACGGGCAAAATGCGGAAACGACGAACGGTCGGAACGACTATCGTTTCGACCGCCCCGGGACACTACCTTCCGCCGCGGATATTGTCCGGATATTCGTCCCTGCCATGCGCCTGAACAGTCGGTATGAGTAGTGGATGTGCAGGAAGAATGACGCTCCCGCATAAGGGAGCGGAACAAGATTGCCCGTCTGAAAAAATAAAGGCGGATTCGCATCCACTCGTGGTCGGAAGATTTTTCTTCTGGCCTTTTTATGTTTTGAAGAATAAGGCCGGATTGCCTCCACATTGTACGATTATCATTGCGATAGCCAGATCGCGAATTTCCATAGCAAACCGTCGTTTAGCGGTTTTATACCCGACATTGTTTGCTCGTTTGTAGATCAATACTAACATAGCGGTTATCAAAGTCATATAAAGGATTACCTCTATTCCGTTTTTGTTCAACGATATGAGATGACTTGCGTTTAATTGCTGCTTGATAAAACGAAAGAAGACTTCAATATCCCACCTTCTTCGGTAAGCATTGGCAATTTCTTTGGGCCTAAGCTCAAAGTCATTGGTTATGAACCAATACTCGGTAGCCGATTCGTCTTTACTGCGAGCTACGATCAGCCTCAAGGGTTCTTCAACTAACTCCTGTCGGTAATATTTATTACCTCGCTTGTTCATTACAGGTTGCCCTGTGTACAGATAGACTTTGCTGTCACGGATAAGTTCTAAGCCTCCTAAATCGCTGTCAGTAAACGGAATTTGCTCCAGTTCGACATATTTTCGGTTTTCTTTTGATCTGGCAATGAAGCATATCGACTCTTTGCTGAAGGCTGCCATATTCCTTGTTGATTGCAATCCTCTGTTCAACACGTATATGTTACGATGTCCCTGTTGCCGCTTAACGTGTTCTGACACCACTTTGGGCATGGCAATATCTTCGCTTCCGTAAATCGGATCGACAAACAAATTTACACCGCATGGCAACATATTATCTAATGCAATACTATATTTACTGCCAATTTACCGCGCTTGTTGTCGATGCCTTCAACCATCCTACCCGATGTATCTGAAACGATCGAACTATCGACCCGGATAAGGTTGTATTGTTCCATCTCCGAACTGGAATAACACTCCGAGAATCGATCATAGACACAATCGTAAATCTGACGGAAATAATCCGCAGGGATCTTCGATAACCGCTCCGAAAGGGAACTGCGACAAACTTTTTCATCGGTTTCTAACCCAAACAGAATTTTGAATACCGAATCGTTAAAAATGTCTTCGAGTGTGCGTTGACTTAAACGGTCGTTCTCCAGAATACCGTACAGCAGTAGGTAGAACATCTTTCTGCCGTGAAGAACTTTTAGTATAGTAATCGACAGTTGTCGTAGCGGAAAGGTGAGAAAGTAGGCTTTCTGGAATGAATCCCAATAGATCATTAACCCGTACTCTGTGATCCTTAAAACTTGCCATAACTTTTGATTATCAATGTAAAGATAATCAAAAAAACGCATAATAAAAAAATACAAACACCTAATAATCAATAAAATAATACAAAAAAACGACCTCATAGTGGCACCCATAAATACGCATGAAACTAAAAAAAGGCCGGAAGAAAAATCTTCCGACCACGAGTGGATGCGAATCCGCCTTTACCAAAAAAGTATAATCTTTTTATAATGGTAAGAATTTTTTATGTACCTGCCTGAACGACAGAGTTAAGTGGAGGTTAAGAAAGTTGTCTGTGATGATTTAGCGACTGTGTAACTGCGCTGAATGCTGTATTTTACAACTCGTAGAACAACTTTATGCAAATCGTAGTAAGTCTTTAATAGCGGTTTGTCAATTTGCTAATATTCCAATATTAAATCTCAATCCCGTGTGAATAAACAACAAAGCAGGCACAAAACCAAAGGTTTGAGCAGTTCTTCTATTTTTTCACCTTGCAGTTGTTTCCCTTCTTTTCACTTGTTAGGTTTCTCGGACTTTTTGGGGCAATCCGAGGTTGCTATCGATTGCTTATCCAATGGAGTTACGGCTGAATATCCCGGGGTGTTGCAGCCAAGAGAAAAAAGTCGGATTTCTATATTAGGCTATTTTCATCGGTCTTCAGGCAAAGATATTTTCATAAAAACCACAGACATATAGAAAAGCAGATATGCCTACCTGTATTTTATTCGGTTTAGCTTATATAATAGAGCTAACCGACTAAAGTAAACTGAATCTTCATGTCGTTTTGCCATCCATTTCATTCTACAGCATACAGCCAAAAGAGAGAATAAATAAGTACTCATTTATTGATACTATCTCTTTTCACTGTAATTTGACCATCGCATCAGAGTTCAGTATGAACAACCATCAGCCGTCAGCTATGAATTCGACATCACTACCAACAAATGAGATATGTACTGAAGAATTGAATAATTAGAGAAATCATAACTTTATTTGAGGTCGTATTAAACCGATTATTCGCTTTTACGGTTAGTCCTCTATTGGGCAGGAAACAAGGCCTATCCTTTGGCATCAAAGAATAGGCTCTTACTATGTCTAAATAATTGGTTGAATCTTGATTAAGTATTGTAAACACATACTCAATCGCTGATAGGGTTGTATATTGGGATTAGAGGCTGCCAATATAACGGATAAATAATTAGAATATATTGATGGATTTTTTGTAGTCATGTTCAATATTGATTTTGAATATTCAACCCAAACTTGATACATAGCGTCTGTCACTTGGCCGTTTTGCATTATTTTTAGCCCTTGGTCAATTACTTGTTGTATTGGAATGTTGTTATTCATGTTCTTTATCCTCCTTTCTTGCCATCATTCTTTCTAACTGTTCTGCATTATTTGTTCCATTGGTCATAATAGCCTCGTCTGCGGCCTTTTTGGATACTTCGTTTTGCCATCTCAATTTGAAATTTGCATTAAATATCTCGAATTTTTCGAATAATGGCAGCAACCATAACAATACACAAATAAGAAATATTAGATTATCTCCTTGAAAGTCAGAAAAGAATTGAAAATTAAAACATTCAGGATAATTGCAACAAACATATGTAGTAGAAAATATTAAAATGAATGGATACCACAATCGTGATAGCCATGATAAAGTAAAGTCTATTGTTTTAGATAGACTGATTTTTTTGAGGTGTTCATTTTCAAAAAACAGCAACATAATAAAGGCAGTTAGGTATCCTCCAAGGAGGAAACACGCTATTAGTAATTTCCAATTCAACAGTTCCATGCCCATTTATCTAATTTTCCTGCAAAGATAGTTCAAGAAAGCACTACACGAAACAAGCATAAATAAAGCCTCCTCAGATGCAGGAGTATATGCTCCATCACTGTCCATCAAGGCATGTCTAATACCAGTATCAGGTTGATTCGTATAGGCATATAATTTATCAAAAGCAACCTTTAAGAGTTTGGGTATAATAATACCGTTGGCTTCCAAGTGGTTCAATGCTTTTCCCAAAGAGTTTTCGTCTGTCTTTTCTCTACAAAAAGCTTCTACAGCCGAGATTGACTCTTTGATGGAATTACGATAATCTGCCGTAGGGCGTTGTGCATATAATTCCAATGCCCTATTAAGATGTATCTTAATGTTGCGAGAAGTATTTGCCATTGCATCTTCAATTGTAGCAATCTCGCTTTTTGACGTAATCTCAACAATCTCTTGTCCGATAATGCGATAGGCAAAATTCAAACGCTCAAATTCAAAATTGAGTTGTTTGATGAACATTTGGTTTACAGGAGTCCTCCAATTATTATATCGTTTGTCAATATCTTGAAGATATTTAATAGTACATTCGACTATATCTAATTTTCGATACCAAGAATTATTTTTATCCTCCAAAAATGCAGTTGCAACGATATAATAACGTCTTCCATCTTGAAAATCGCCCTCTCGATTATTCAAAAAATAAGTCCATAAATACTGTTCCAATGCAATATATGGATCTGTATCAAAATATAAGCCTGAATCTAAAAAGAGCCTATTTTTTAATTTATCATAGCAAGAGCAAATAGCATTTTGTATCTCAGGCGTAATTTTTTCTCTAATAATTACATCCGAAGGTTTGGTGTAACCGTATCTCTCTGAAAAAAGTTTCATACAATTGTTATTCTTTTGTTTCTGATATTATATCCCAAAACCGATTGAAGAATGCGGTCAGTCGTTCGATGACGGCTTCGCGTTTCTTCGTGCGATCGCCGGTGGGCGTAAAACGGGAGACGGGCGGCAAGACTTTGGTTATAGCCGTTCCCGTCGTTTGCACGAATCCATCACGGAAAGCGTTGTCCATGAATTTGTATGCCTCGTCATGATTCAGGTTTTCGTCGGCAATAATCCGATCCAGCTCGGCACGACGCTGCTCCTCGACATAAGCGAGCCAATCTTCGTCCACGTCGGATTCGGGCGTGAGGAATTCGATGAATCGTTCGATCAACTCCTTTTTGTTGCGCAAATCAACACTCGAATCGATCGCCTTGCGGATCGACACGATAATTTCCTTGTCCTGTAGATGCTCTTCGTGGTATTTACGAATCAACGACAGAATATAGTCGATATTGACCTCTACCTGCTTGATAAGCTCCATCTCGAAGACCACATCTTCGTTGATTTGCTCCGCCTCGTGTTTCTGTAGGCGGAACTCGTTGTACAAGTCGATATACGCACCGTGGTAATCCTGTATGTCGCGTTCAGTCAGAATCTCGCGTCCGACAAAGTCATCGAATGTCGATAGGATATTCCGTAGTTTCAGAATCGCACCGTACAACCGCACGAAGTTCTTTTTGTTCTGCTCGCCGACGATCTGTTCTCCGACGGGGTATTTCGCCTGTAATTCTTCGACTAACTCTGCATAACCGCGAATCTCCCTGTCGTTCTGTGTATAACCGTTGTAATACTCATCGAAGGTTTTGAGCAGCACGATGCCTGCCGCCTCCTTGTCTCCGAACAGGGCGAGGCTTTCGTTCGTAGCCGTTTCGAGGTTGCGGAAACATACGATGTTGCCGAACGTCTTGATGGAGTTCAGGATGCGGTTCGTGCGCGAATAGGCCTGCAAGAGCCCGTGCATCCGCAGATTTTTATCGACCCACAGCGTATTGAGCGTCGTGGCATCGAAGCCTGTCAGGAACATATTGACGACGATCAACAAATCCAACTCCCGATTCTTCATCCGGAGCGATACGTCCTTGTAGTAATTCTGGAACTTGTCGCTCGATGTGTCGTAGGAAGTTCCGAACATCGCATTGTAATCCACGATAGCGCTTTCGAGAAAATCCCGCGAACTCCGATCCAGCCCGCTCGTATCTTCGGGATTCTCGTCGATGATGAAGCCGTCCGCATCTTCATTCACGCCGAAACTGTATATGGTCGCCACTTTCAGTCGCTGCGCATCCGGCAACACCGCCATTTGCCGCTTGAATTCAGCGTAATACATCTTCGCCGTTTCGATAGAGGAGACTGCGAAGATCGAATTGAAACCCGTCAGGCGAGTCCGCCGCTTTACCTCTTCCACCTTATTGCGACGACCTGCCGATGCTACCTCGCTGATATTGGTCACGACGTGAAACTCATACGATTTCGCGGCGCGCTTCGTCTTCTGGTTGAAATGCCGGAGGATGTAGGCGACGATATTAGCGATACGTCGTTTGTCCGCCAAAGCCTCCTCGCGGGCGATGTCCCATACCATCGAGTTCTCGATCTCCTCTTTCTCCTTGATGGTGCGAACGTACTCGATGCGGAATGGCAGCACATTCTTGTCGTTGATGGCATCGACGATCGTATAGGTGTGCAGCTGCTCGCCGAACGCCTGCTCGGTCGTCCGCAGATTCGGCTTGCCGCCGCTTACGGCGTTCTTGGCAAAAATCGGGGTTCCGGTGAAGCCGAAAAGGAAATAACGTTTGAATTTCCGGGTAAAGGCCGTGTGCATGTCGCCGAACTGCGAACGGTGGCACTCGTCGAAAATGATGACGATTTTTTGCCGGAACACAGAGTGCTCTGCATGGCGGCCGATGAAAACCGAAAGTTTCTGAATGGTCGTGATGATGATTTTCGCCTCCGGATCCTCCAACTGTCGTTTCAGAATCGCCGTACTCGTATTGCTGTTGGCCGTTCCGCGCTCGAACTTGTCGTACTCGCGCATGGTCTGATAGTCGAGGTCTTTGCGATCGACCACGAACAACACCTTGTCGATGTAAGGCAGTTTGCTCGCCAACTGCGCCGTCTTGAACGACGTGAGCGTCTTGCCGCTGCCCGTCGTATGCCAGACGTATCCGCCGCCTTCTACTGTGCCGTACAGCCGATAGTTGTCTGCTATACCGATTTTACTCAAAATGCGCTCCGTCGCCACGACCTGATAAGGACGCATGACGAGCAGCAACCGATCGGAGGTGAAGACGCAGTAGCGGGTCAGCAGATTGAGCAACGTATGTTTGGCGAAGAATGTACGGCCGAAGCCCATAAGGTCAGCAATAGGCCGGTTGTTGGCATCGGCCCACCACGAGGTAAACTCGAAACTGTTGCTCGTCTGCTTGCTCTTGGATTTGCTACCGCCCGAAGCCTCCTTGATATGGCTCTGGCGTGTGGTATTGCTGTAATACTTGGTATAGGTTCCGTTCGATATGACGAAGAGCTGCACAAACTCGAACAGCCCGCTGCCGGCCCAGAAACTCTCCCGCTGGTAGCGGTCGATCTGATTGAAAGCCTCCTTGATGTCTACGCCGCGCCGTTTCAACTCGATATGAACCAACGGCAGACCGTTCACCAATATGGTAACATCGTAACGGTTGGAGCGTGCACCGTTATCTGCTTCGTATTGATTGATGACCTGAAGCGAGTTGTTGTGGATATTGGCCTTGTCGAGCAGGTAGATATTTTTGACTGTCCCGTCGTCGCGCGTCAGCAATTGCACATGGTCTTCCTGAATGATGGCGGTCTTCTCTACAATTCCACTGTTCTTGTTGGCAAGACAACCCGTAAAGAAACGCGACCACTCGGCATCCGTAAACGTATAGTGGTTGAGTTTCTCCAACTGACGGCGCAGGTTGGCAATCAACTCCGTTTCGGTATGAATCGGCAGGTAATCGTATGCCTGTTCGGTCAGCAGTTTGATAAATGCCCGTTCGAGATCGGCCTCCGACTGGTACTCTTTTTCCGTGCGGTATTCTGCCCGGTAGTCACTGACGACCGTACTTTCGGGATTTTCAGCAACCAGGTTGTATTTTTGCATCTTCTTTGCGCTTAAATGTCAGTAGTTTATCTCTATAATATTCATATTGCTGCCGACGGGCGGCAATCTCGACGGGCAGTCCTTCCGAAATATCGTTTACCAATGTCTCGAATTTATCGAGAATGGCAACGATACGTTGCTGCTCTTTCATTGGAGGAATGGGGATGACAACCTCCCCAAACCGTTTTTTTGATACATTGAAACGAGTAACACCGCTGGCCGTCTTTATTATCTGTTTTCGTATCTCTTCACTGCGAAATAAGAATTTCATAAAATCGGGCAATAGCAATGCTCTATCGTTCATACGAAATCCGAAACAAAAACTATTGAGATATAAATCCCCATCCGGACGTGTAGTCATTACGGAAGACATCCCGCAATCATCAGGTGTTTCCGATGAACCAGTAAATACAACATCTCCATACTCGACTTTATTTTGTTTCTCTCCTTCTGCAATCTGAACCATATCATTCATGTTGACATCTATCGCAATATTGGAGTATACGTTCATATAAGTGATAAACTTGGCATTTCCTGCTATAAAATCGCGTTTGCTCTTTCCGGTGAGACCTCCATAGAATGTGCCTATATCGCTTAATTTACACCATTTTACACCTTCAGAATACCCCCCCCCACGAATTTACTGAAATTCAACAACTTATTGCGGTAGTATTCATACTGTTTCCGCCTTGCCTCCAGTTCTGCCTCCAGTTCTGCCTCCAGTTCTGCCTCCAGTTCCGTAAACTTATCGAGGATATTTACGATTTCGTTCTGAATCGCAAGAGGCGGGACGGGAATCGAAAAATCTTTAATAATCCCAGCACTTAAATTATTTATCGTAGTCGAATTGAGGGCAGAACATAAATAGTCACTAAACATTCCGCTTGTAAGGAGGTGAAACAAAAAACGACTATTCAGTCTTTCGGGACATCTAATTACAGCCATAAATCCGCCGAATGTATAGTCTATGTTTTCGGAAATATAGGCTACTTTTCCTACATGTTCCTTACTCCCACTTCCGGCACAAATTAAAATATCTCCTTTGCGTAATAGTTGTGCCTCTTTAACTTTTACGCTTTTGGAGACTAATTTTACGTCATCAAAGTTTAACGTGTTTGAGGAAAGTGTAATATTGTTAGCTCGAAGTACTCGCCAAGCATCATCGGTAACAGACTTAGCCTCTTGGGATTTGTTGTATGTGATTCCTCGAATATATTTACAGGTTTCTCCAAACTTGCAATATTCCACTCCATCCGGACACAACTCCCGGATCATCTCCTCGATATGGCTCATTGCTCACCTCCTTTCTCCTTGTCGGCTGCACGTTCCTCCAGTTGCACGAAGCGGTCGAAATCGCTCGTATAGAGACGATCCTGAACGATGCGATATTTCTCCCATTCGCTTTCGGCATGGGCTTTGGCCAGCTCCGCTGAGATGCGGCCGGCATTGGCAAGCACCTCCCGATCCATCAGCGACAAAAATCCGTTCAACCGTTTCTCCCAGTCCTCCATCGTCATGGGGATATGGCGCATGGCCTGTATCTCCGCCAGATCGAGGTAGGCCGAAACGATACGGCCAAGCGTCTGCAACTCCTCCTCCGTGAGGTAGTTTTTGGCAACCGTCACGTCGTATTTGTGGATCTTGCCCGTCGGCGCACCCTCCCATGTCGTCAGTCCCATGTGCTCCTTGTCGGCGTCAGCACGCTGATAGATCAACTCCGCCGCCGTATGCCCATGCACGCTGTAATGCATCTTGTTCTGCACCGCCGCGAAAAAGCGCTGGGTGGCCTTTGCCGTCGGATCGTAATCGACGGCCGTAGCGTAAATGTCCGTAATCTTTTGGTAGAAACGACGTTCCGACAAACGAATCTCACGGATGCGCTCCAACTGCTTCTCGAAATAGTCTTTCGTAAGCACCGTACCGCCCCGTTTCAGCCGCTCGTCGTCCATCACCCAGCCCTGTATGGTGTAGTCCTTGACGACCGTATTCGCCCACTTGCGGAACTGTACGGCACGCTCGTTATTGACCTTGAAGCCTGTGGAGATAATCATCTGGAGACTATAATGTTTCACTTCGCGGCTGACCTCACGGCTGCCTTCGGTTTGAACTATCCGGAAATTCCGGACAGTTGCCGCCTCGGACAATTCGTTGTCGGCGTAAATCTTCCGGATATGTTCGTTGATGGTGCGTACATCCACGCCATACAGCTCCGCCATCATACGCTGGGTCAGCCAAATGTTTTCATCCTCATACCGAAGTTCCACGCGGGAGGGATTTTCGCCCGTAGCCGCTACGAAGATCAGGTATTCGGCGGCCGAACTGCGAATCGTTATCTCTTTATTGCTCATACTCAATCCTTTCTTACAAAGTGGCTACAATTGCATCGATTGCCGTGCGCAGCACGTTTTGGCGGGCGACGATTTCGGCAATCCGCTTGTTCAACTCGTCAATATCCACCTCCTCGCGCGTGTCGGGCTGTTCGACGTATGACGAAACCGATATGTTGTAATCGTTCTCGGCAATCTTGCCGTTTTCGACCAGACGGGCGAAATGCGCATCGTCCTTGCGGGCAACGAACGCATCGAGAATCCGCGCGATATTCGCGGCGGAGAGTTTGTTCTTGTTGCCCTCGTGGATAAACTCGCCCGAGGCATCGATAAAGAGCGTCGCGTTATCCTTTTTGCTCTTTTTCAGTACGATGATGCAGGTAGCGATGCCGACCCCGAAAAAGAGGTTGGCGGGCAATTGGATAACGGTGTCGATGTAGTTGTTGTCGATCAGGTATTTGCGGATTTTCTGCTCCGCACCGCCACGATAAAGCACGCCCGGGAACTCGACGATCGCCGCCGTGCCGTTGGTCGCCAGCCACGAAAGCATGTGCATCGTAAAGGCGAGGTCGGCCTTGCTTTTAGGTGCAAGGATACCGGCAGGCGAAAACCGGGGATCGTTTATCAAGAGCGGATTTTCATCGCCCGCCCACTTGATCGAGTACGGCGGATTGGAGACGATGCACTCGAACGGCTCGTCGTCCCAGTGTTTCGGTGCCAGCAGCGTATCGCCCAGCGCGATGTCGAACTTTTCGTAGTTGATGTCGTGCAGGAACATGTTGATGCGGCAGAGGTTGTAGGTGGTGATATTGATTTCCTGCCCGTAAAATCCCTGACGTACGTTCTCCTTGCCCAGCACTTTGGCGAATTTCAGCAACAGCGAACCGCTGCCGCAGGCCGGATCATACACTTTGTTCACCTGTTTTTTGCCGACGAGCGTAATACGGGCAAGAAGCTCGGAAACCTCCTGCGGCGTGAAGAATTCGCCACCCGATTTTCCCGCATTGCTGGCATACATTGTCATCAGGAACTCGTAGGCATCGCCGAAGGTGTCGATTTGGTTGTCGGCAAGGTTGCCGAACTTCATGTCGCCGATTTTATCGAGAATCTTCACCAACGTCTCGTTGCGCTTCTGCACCGTCGCTCCGAGTTTGTTGCTGTTCACGTCGATGTCGGCGAACAAGCCTTTCATATCCTCCTCGCTCGCCGCACCCTTGGCCGAGTTCTCGATCGCGTGGAAAATATTGCTCAACGTTTCGTTCAGGTTGGGATCTGCCGCTGCCCGCCTGCGCACATTGCCGAAAAGCTGCGACGGGAGGATATAGAATCCCCGCTCCTGCACGGTTACCTCGCGCCCGAATTCGGCCTGCTCGTCCGAGCACGCGGCATAATCGAAGTCGGCGTTTCCCGCACGCCGTTCCTCCGCATTGATGAAGGCAGTGATGTTCTCGGAAATGAAGCGGTAGAACAACATTCCCAAGACGTAGTTTTTGAAGTCCCAGCCATCGACACTGCCCCGCAGGTCGTTGGCTATCTGCCAGATCGTGCGGTGGAGTTCCGCGCGCTCCTGTTCTTTTGCCATATGTTATTTGTTTATCAATTCCTTAATATCCACATCCAGCAGTTCGGCAATACGAATCACCGTATCCAGCTGCGGCTGCGACGAGTTGGAACACCACTTCGATACAGTCGAAGGGTCTTTGCCCAACTGCTCCGCCAGCCATTTGCCCGTTTTATTCTTCTCTGCAAGAATAATTTTCAATCGGTTTACCTCTTTCATCTCTATCTTCAAAACAGATTGCTAACAAAGATATTGAAAATAATTCAATCATTAAAATCTTTGATAGAAGTTTTATCAGTCGTTGAGATATCTTATATTTTTATCGGATAGCTTTCGGCGGTTGGGACTGTTTTCTTGTATTGGACGGTTGCCAATGCCCTTTTGATTAGATTTCGCTTGTATGCCACGAAATTCATTTCGGGGAAGCCTATTATCCGGGCTTCCCGTTATTCTATCCGGTTCAGCCTGCGGACTTTTCCTGAATCGTCCACAGACGGGCATAAAGCCCCTGCTGCTGCATAAGTATACTAGAAATACATATTGCGTACATACAAAACGTATTTCTACGTATACTTACGGAATTTCGGCTATATTTGCAGTCGTAACAAGACGAATAGAGCTTATATTTCAGCGTTTTGAAATCCGTCCGAAACTGCCTTTACCACTCGGAACAGAGTAACGGGATAGTAACAGTTGTCTTTTCGATGGCTTCGATTTGGCTGCGACAGCGCAGTCCGTTACTCTCTAAACCCCTTGTTTTCAACCTTCTTGCCTCAATTCGCTCGAATTCTCGGTTTTTATTCCTATCTTTGTCGCAGAAGAGTTATTTGATAGCATAAGAATATTAAGAATATAGTGTTTCTGAACACTTTCCTTTTTCTTATCCGTTAGCTTATCTCATGCGCATCCTTCGTAATCTGCTCGTAGTCAATTAAACATATACAGACTACATCAAAGATACGAAAAGTCGGGCGCAAAACGAAATTTATTCGGTTTTGCCGGTCGGAAGCCTCCGAGTCGGAGCCGAAGATGCGAATGAACCGGGTGCGAAACGCGACCGAATGCGTTTCGCGGGGCGGGTGTTTCCGAAGCGGAAGATCGGCGGATCCTGCAAAACATTGAGGAACGGGCGGCGGATGGTTTGCGGCAGGCGTTCGGAAGGTGCGGACCGCTCCGTTCGGAGCGGTCCGTGTCTGTTCCACGCTTATCTTTTCTTACCGGATTCAGCCGGTCCTGTTCTGCTTCGTCCGGTCCGGTCCCGTCCGGTGCGGTTGGGGCCGTTCGAGGACCGGCGGTCCGCCGGTTCGTCG
>OVXI01000031.1_pt1 | contig 40331 bp, 36 predicted proteins | sample 1732031 | NCBI WGS metagenome assembly OVXI01 (sample SAMEA4545821, study PRJEB24839) | metagenome | biome: chicken; feature: ceca content | place: Italy | collected 2013-05 | reverse complement strand
CCTGCAAATTCATCAACGCAGGCCGGAAACTCTGAATTTGACGTGACGTCAATGCTGGACGAATGGACGCTGGAAATATCCCAGCCAGACGCCGAATATGTCCCCCATTATCTTATCCGATTGAATGCAGACGGCACGATGAATTTTAGAGCCGAGGACGGAAGCTGGCTTGATTATACCTATACGATAGATGCAACACATTTTTCGTTCACCTACACAGGGACTGGCCTCTCGTCCAGTGGCACTTATGTGATCGATGGAGATAAGTTAATCTTTTCCGAGGAGAACGATGTAAATTGAGTATCAAGCCAGTGAGGAGCCAGCTGCGAACAATCCAAGTGTCTCGTAAAAGGTCTGAAAGCGAGGGGATTCTATGAAGAAAAAAATATCCATGATTCTGGCGGTGCTTATGCTGATGCTCTGTCTGCCGGTTTCTGCCGTGGCGGCGTCTGAGTCCGAGGAAGTTACCATACAAACAGAAATCTTCAGCGGTTTTGATATTACGATACCAGGATCCATTGCGGAGAAATACCGCTGGTCAGAGGGCGGCTTAGAGGGAGCCAATTGGATACACTTCTACGATCGCTCCAAATTTGATGCATCAGGCGGAAAGAGCAGTTATGAGTTAGCGGATGAGGAGAAGGGATACCTGTTCAGCATCCGTCAGTACTACTACGACAGCGATTATCGTTACGGAATTGGCGATCCCCTGTTTTATGAGCTGTTCCAGCCGACCAGAAATGACATTGTGGCCTTTTATAGCTGGGGCGACTTGTCGAAGCTCATGATCCTTTCTGTGGAGTATGCAGATTCTGCTCCGGTGTCTGTGCAAAAAGAGGCACTGAAAATTGCCGGATATATGACGCCGGATTCCGATGTATACCTGGAGGATGTGGATGCGAATCCCTGGAACCTCAAATTCGCGAATTTCCTCCTGAACGGGCGCTTTCGGAACATGGGACAGGAATATTTTGACGACACAGAAATGCAGGCCTGTCTTTTCAACGTCGCGGGGGACGATTACCCGGAGTTAATTATCACCAATGGGGCGGCAGACGGGCAATCCTCCCGGGCATATATCTATACGTTCAGCGAAAACTGGCAGGTTGAATATCTGCGTACCGCAACAACAGAAGATCTTAACGCCATGCCGCTGCAGTCTTTTACAGCGATTCGCGGGGGATGGGGAGATTTCCTGGAAGCCTGCGGTTATCAAATTAAATATTTACCTGCGCAATTAAGCTCAACGGACTGGCTCGGTACTTACCGATACGACGATGGAGATCAGGGAGAGCTGTATATCGTCAAGGAGTCAGACGCCAGCGAGGTGCGCGGCGTCTATGTGTTTCGCAGAGCGGACGGCGGATATGAAAGCCGGGATTTCGTCTGGAGCAAAGAGAACAGCACCACCGCTTCGGAACCCTTCCAGAACGGTATCGACTCTATCTATTATCATTTGGAAAACAACAGAATTGTTGTGGATTACCCGGATGGCTGGTGGCCGGACAGGGCATATGAATGGGTGTCGGACGTGGATGGTGCGGACGAATATATGCCGGGGATTCCGGTCAGTTATGCCGGAGCAACTGTAGATTTTAAAGAGAGCCTGTTTGAGAAATCGGCCTATGAATACGACAACGAGCTGGCCAAGCTGGGCGCCATGCTGAACAAAGCCGCGTGCAACGGTGAACAAGAGATCTGTAGCCTTTTTTATCAGATGAAAATAGAAGATGCAAACATTGAAAACTACAATTACGGTGGTGAAAATGCCTTCAGTATTGCGCACCGCCCGATGATACTGAACGGAGAAGAAATAAATCTGATTTTTATTGTCGCTCGTGGAACTCAGGCTTGGCAAGAACTCTTCGGAGATCGATTTATGAAAGCGAACAGAACATTTCTTAACCAGAAGTCCTATGATTATGTGACGGACTTTTATGAAAAGATTTGGAGTGAAATGCGGTCATATGCGAATGGACATGAAGATTTGTATGAAAACCCCCGGGTGTTTTTTATCACCGGATACAGCCTTGGCGGAGCAACGGCAAATCTGACTGCGGCTATGGCAAATCATCCTGAATCGGGTAATAGCTGGATTTTTCAGGATACAGATCCAACTCGGATCTTTGCATATACCTATGGTGCCATCGATTCCATCAAGGTGAAAAATCCGGTCACGGGCGGATATGAAAACATTCACAATATTTATAATTTTTATGATACCTTTGGCCCGAACGGTTGGGTAATGGCTACCACCAGCGGCAATTCCGGAAAAGGAAAATTCGGACATATTGATCAGTTTGCCCATTGTTATACGACGGATAGTATTGTGGATGCTTTTTCACCTGCAAATCACGATATAGAGAATTATCTCAGTTCCATTGTGCAGGGGGAGGTGCGCTGTCAGAGTCCTTATTCTCAAACGGCCATCCACTGTCCTGTAGATGTCGAAGTCCTGAAAAACGGTACGGTCGTTGGCCGGATCACGGACAATCAGGTAGATGAGTCTCTCCTCTCTGCCAATCCAGAAGTGGCACTGATGGTCGTGGAAGATTCCAAGCACATCGCTGTGTTTGACGACCCGGAGGCGTATTCCCTGCGAATCACGGCGACAGACGACGGCGAAATGTCGGTATCCACGGTATCCTTTGACGATAGCGGCGAAAGCTATGGTGCCGCGGAATACCCCAATGTGGAGATTGAAACCGGTCAGGTGTTCTCCATGGAGCTGCCTGCCGCCGATTCAGCCGGAAGCGACCCGCAGACGCCGGAGCTGCTGGTCATGGATGGAGACAGAATCAGCGGAAAGGTCAACCCGGACGGAAGTATCTCTCCGGTCAATGGGACAGGAAATTGGTTGCAGCTTGCTTTGCTGGCTGCGGTCGCGATTCTTGGTGTTCTAATCACATTCCTGGGAGGAAGAAAAAATGAAGGAAACAAAAAAACTAAAATTTCCGATCGCATCTATTTTTGCGGTGATCCTGGCCTTTGGTCTCCTGACCAATTTATATTGGCTGCGGGTCAGAAGCGGTTGGATGGACAGTCAAATCGGCTACCGCATGGTGGTGGAGTTTGGCAGCACCTACTCTGTTCTCCATATCCTCTACCAAGTCCTGCTGATCGGCAGCATGATCCTGCTGGCGGTTCTGCTGTTCATGCGGAAGCGGAACAGCCTTCTGGCAGGCGCGCTGGCAATCCAAGCACTTTTGTCCGCTTTTACGCTTACGAGTTTTCTTCTGAACTGCGGCTCCCGGGGCTTTTTTGATGTGTATGAGTATGAGCTTCATTTTGGCCCGATGATGTGGGCAATCGGTATCTGCGGCTGCTATGTGCTGGAAATTCTATGCTATCTGCTACTTACCCTCATGACGATCACGCCGTGCGCCAAGGACGGTGAGCGCAAGCGTGGGCTGCACAGGCTGTGGTTCCTGCCGGGCATACTCAGTATCTTTATCGCCTTTGCGCATTTTGCGGGAAACATCTATTTTAAGCGCAGCGATTTATATGGTTTCTCTGACCTGTTCCAGATTCCCATGGCGTTCCTTCTGGGCTGGTGGCTGACACATCCTTATAAAAAGGAGAAACCGGTCTATCAAATGCCCATAGCACAGCCTTATGGACAGCCGGTCTATCAGAGCGTTGGCACTTTTGATGCTGCTCAGAAAGTAATCTGCATCAACTGCGGCCGGGAACTGCTGTCGGATGAGCTGTTTTGTGCAGGCTGCGGTACCAGACGTCCAGAACAGCTTCGGGCTGAACCGGATCATGCAGAACAAAAGGTGTTCTGCTCCGGCTGCGGCAGGGAGCTTCCGCCGGATGAGGATTTTTGCGGTACCTGCGGGACAAAGCGTCCCACAATCAAAGGAAGTGATCATACGGAGCAAGGCAACCATATTGAACTATGAGGACATCCCTGTTGGATGAGAATACGGAAATACTAAAAACGGAGGAAATCTAAATGAAAAAATGCATCACAATTGCCCTTATTTTCTGCATGCTTCTAGCTTTAGCCTCTTGCGGCAAGACGGATACGAGTTCACCAGAAAACAGCATAAGTATCGATACAGAGAATGTGGAAGAATCAGAGGAAACTGAATATTCCGAATCAGAACAATCCGAATATACTGAGCCGGAAGAAGAATTCATCACCGTTGATGGCTCAACGATAAAGAACGCCACCGGCTATCATAATGGGTACAACTACGTCACCTTTAACGATGGCACCTCTGCCGTCTTTGACAAGGAGGGCATGGAGGTAGCCCGGTTCCCCTTTGCCATGGAGTATGAATACACCAAATGGCTCAATGACGATCTCTTGCTGGTGGCGGGAGATGGATTTTACGCTTATGACTATTATAGGGAATTTGTAATTCTCAGTCTGTCTGAGGGGATCACCTACGACAGCACCAAGAACGAGGAACGTGAATGGACCTGCCTTGGGGCCTATGGAAACACCATTTTGGTGCAGCGTTACTTGCAGGGCTTTAATGTTGACGCTACCTATCAGGTGGGCTTTACAGACCAGTACGGCACGGAGCCGGAAAGCTGGATCGATGTACCCGACACGGCAGAGATCGACCATGACTTGGGGGACGGAATGTATCAAATTCACTTTAAGGGTGAGAAAAACGATCAATCAAAAGATATCTATCGGCTTTGCAACTTATCCGAACGCACAATCATTACACTTTCAGACTATATCTTCATGTTAAAAGAGGACGGCGTTAAGTTTTATGATGGGTATATTGTTATGGACGGCGAAAAAATGGATATGTCTGGGAATTTTTCACCGGTATTTGGTGAGGATATACGTGTTGACGGTGCCAGTGCCAGTACCGGACTTTATGCGCCGAATACCGTTTATGCCGAAGGCCTGATCGGATTTCAGTATGTCTACCCGTCTGATAACTTTGATGATTATAGATCCGGGTACTTTGATGTTAACGGAAATTGCATTATCGATCTGAAACAATACACAGAGCGCTATATTTTTAGAAATATGGGGGCCTTCCTGAACGGACACACAGGAGTAATTATGGAAGCAAGAGACAACGAGCAAACATATTACGCCTGTTTCGATTTAAAGGGGCAGCTTATGTACGAGCCTTTCTTTGAAACGGACAACAGTGCAACTTTCACGCTGTTTGACGGCGGGTATTATATCAAACATCAGGGTTCGACGGACACCTTCTATGACGTGACCGGCGAAACCTATCAGCCTTTGGTAGCTGATATGAGCTTTTTGCCGGATAACGTGCAGTTTGAGGGCTGGAACTCCTATGGGCAGTATCAGTACAGCGAGGGGATTTTCACCGTTGATGCCTATGACAGCTCTGTGAGCTGCTACAAGTTCTACCACAAGGACGGCACGGAGCTTTTCCTTCAGATGAAGGTCGACCCCACGGATGGCGAATTCTAAGCGTGATGGATACTCTTTTCTATTTGAAGGGAGAACAAAGGAGAAAGCGATTATGAAAGCAAAAGAAACATGTAGCTGCGGTCTGTACTTCTGACCGTCATCCTGTGTGCGACCATGCTGAGTGCCTGCGGAGGCTCTAAGCTCGATGGCACATATCACTCTCAAGGTCTTATTTCCCAATCGTTTACTTTTGACGGAGACCAGGTGACCATGTCTGCTTTCGGCGTCAATGCCAGCGGCACATATCGGCTCGAGGGTGATCAAATCATCATCACATATTCCCTGTTTGGTCAGGAATACACTTGGGAGCAATCTTTTTCGCAGTCGGGAAATGTGATTAACATCGGTGGTACCGAGTTCAAAAAATAACGAAAGGGGGGAATAATCGTGAAAAAACTGATTGCATTACTGCTGGCGATTGCCGCGTTATTGTCGCAGAGTGCCTGCGGAGGTAGCAGTGATTTGCCGTCCTTGTCCGGGTACTATGAATGTTAGAGCTATGCCTTTGACATCAGCGCCCTGGAATTTGAATCGGACGGAACTGTAACGCTCTACATGGACTGGAATTATACGGGTACATACAAAGCTAAGGGCGATGGCTATGTGCTTGAGATCACCGGCGGGCAGAGTTCAGTTTCCGATCTGCTGGCAAAAGAGAAAAACGATGCTTACAAGATTACCGTTGAACCTAACGATGACGAAACGCTTGCAGTGTATTTGAAAGCAAAGAGCGGATATATCTACTACGGAGATCCGTCCGCCGTCTTCTCACCAAAATCGTAAAAATGGGCACTGATACCACAGCTTTCGTAATGGCGGTACAGAAATAGAAATACGAAAGGAAAAACAAGGAGGAAAAAATTATGGGTGGAATTATTGCAGCGGTCGTTTTGATTGTTGTAGCTATTGGCTTCTCGGCATGGTGGAAAGGGCGCTTGATTGGTCAGGGAAAAATCATCCAGCGTGCAAAAGACTTTGTGGAATATGCAGAGATTTTTACAACTCGACCGATTGCAAACGAGGAGTATGTCGCAGCCTTAAAAGCATTGGATTTAAAGAAAACCGGCGTTTCACTGGAGGGTAACACAAAGGCTGTCAAATTCAGTGGTATATATTTCAGTGCAAGTATTCACTGTGTAGAACAGACCGAAGCAAACAGTGTGCATCGATTTGAGTTTGATAGCTGGAAAACAAAATATGGAAGGCCTTCCTTTGAAAATGAAATGAATATGCTCCTTACCGCGGTGGAGAAAATGTTCGTCCAGCTTGATCCAAATGCTCAAGTGTCTACGGTCAAGAATGAAATCACGACAAAGCGTAGTATTTTCTAAGAAAGCGGTAGAAATTCTATGAACGATTATGTAATATTTGCGATTTTTGCCGCAATTGTAGCTGTGCTTATGGTGATTTGTAAACTTGTCTATAACACAATTGCAAAAGCGGCAGATAAGAACAAAGATAGAAAAGACAGAGCATCGGGTGCTTATAGGGAATCTGAAAAGCAGAATTTAGCAGACCGATTCAAATAATGGAGGAATAAAAAATGAGAAGCAGAACTTATGCGTATAACGGCATCATCTTAGGTATTTTGTTTGGTATGGCTGCTGGAGCCTATACGGAAAGCATCCCAATTGGCGTGATCGTTGCGATTCTTGGAAGCGTAGTTTGTTTCCTTGTCATTCGTTTTCTTGAGAATATGCTGGGCAAGGGCATCGATAAGGCGACCGATGCGGTGGCCAATCAATTCGCAAAAAGAAGCCAAAAGAATGAGCCTGCGTCCGGCAACCTGGCAGACCGTTTTCAAGCTTCCGTGCCTTCTCAGCCAACTGCCACGCAAGCCGGTGCTTTTTGCACAAAATGTGGCGCTGCGGTAAAACCCGGCAGCGCTTTCTGCACAAAATGCGGAGCAGAACTGAAAAAGAACTGAATACGAAACCCGAACAGAAAAGGCCGCAGCAATGCAGCCTTTTCTGTTGCAATCTTGGTTTAATTCGATACGCTGACATAGTAATAATAACAGGAAATCTCTGCAACGGAAAAATCCTCAATGCCTATAATGGTGCTGAGGATTTTTCTTGTCCGCAAATATAGTTTTACTTGTCCAATAAGTTCACGTCAAAATCCAGCTCTAAATCATTTGCGTTTCTTGAAATAACCCGATATACACAAACGTCGACTTTTTCCTGTAAATCTTCTCTCAATAGCTTGCCCAGATCAATTAAATTATCATCATTAGATTCTTCCTGCACGATAGGCAGAAGCTGTTTGCCAACCTCGGATAAGGGATAGCTTCGGTAGCGAAAAGTGTTGAACTGTTCATTGCTCGATTCAAATAGAATCATCAAATCAGAATCATTAAAGAATCCGTCAGCCCCATCGTTACAGACCTCGATTTCATTATCTACCCGAAGAGCACTAATCACACCGATTTCTTCCAAGGTGAGAATATCGCTCATACTCAAACCGTATCTCTGATTAACTGAGGCGTCTGAGAGACCAGTGTCGCAAAACAGAAAGAAGGTTCCGTCGGACTCCTGCAAAACAAGTGCTGCCGCATTTTTGAAAGCCAATGCTTCATGGGCGGTCATGTTACGCAGAACTTCGACCGCTCGAAGGGAAAAACTTCTAGGTTGCTTAATCTCCCCGGCAAGCACACGTGCCCATACGAATTAACAGATTAGCGCAGGACTGCTCAAGCAAGCTGAGCTATTATATAGGCATAGCAAAAGACCACATCCAGGAAATCTTTGGATGCGGTCTTTATACCATAAACAATTCCACGAATATGTCAACTTACTCGAACGGCTCATATTTTTTTAGCCATAATAGTTCGAGTAAGGTACTTTTGGTGGAGCCGAGGGGAATCGAACCCCTGTCCGAAAGCAACTTGGAAGGAACTTCTCCGGGTGCAGTTTGTTATTTACATTCCCTCATCCCGGCGGGAACAAACACCCTACGGAATTTGGTAGCTTCATAATGCATGGTATGCGCAAAGCTTTGCATACGCACGGTCTCCACTCAGATCACACCCGAGCCCGGCTCGTGGACCTTCCGGGGCGGATGGGCGCCTAATCAGGCAGCCGCTGCAACGTAATTGTTGTCAGTTAAATTTAAAAAGTACCCGTTTTATCGTGGTCAGGCGCCACGACCCGCTATTCCAGCCTCACTACCCCCGTCGAAACCAGTACGGCCCCATATCAAGGTATGAAGTTGGAAACCCTGGGGTGCACATTGCACCCCGGGGATTTTCTGTTTAGAAACGTCCGTAGGGGTCCGGGAGCTTGTTGGGCTCCGGGTAAGTCTCTCCGTGGGTGTCCACGGTGATGGAGCGGATTTTCTGCTCTGCCACAGGCCGGTCATTGGGGCCGGTCTTGGTGGAGGCGATGGCATCCACCACATCCATGCCGGAGGTAACCTTGCCGAAGGCGGCGTACTGACCGTCCAGGTGCTTGGCATCGGCATGCATAATGAAGAACTGGGAGCCGGCGCTGTTGGGGCTGGAGGAACGGGCCATGCTCAGAACACCCCGCTTATGCCGCAGGTCATTCTTGAACCCGTTGAAGAAAAACTCGCCCTTGATGCAGTAGCCGGGGCCGCCCATGCCGGTTCCATCGGGACAGCCGCCCTGAATCATAAAACCGGGGATGACACGGTGGAAAATCAGTCCGTCATAGAAATTGTGGTTTGCCAGATCAATGAAATTGTAAACGCTCTGGGGCGCAATCTCCGGATACAGCTCGCCGGAAATCACACGGCCGTCTTCCATGGTAATTTCAAAAGTGGGATTCATGTCAATATCTCTCCTTCATGGCCCGGTCCATCTGACGCTTGGCGTCCCGTTCGGCCGCAGCCTGTCGTTTGTCGTATAGTTTCTTGCCTTTGCAAAGACCTACCTTTACCTTCACCAGGCTGCCTTTCAGGTAGACGGACAGGGGAATCAGAGAATAGCCATCCTGCTTCACCTTGCCGAACAGCCGCATAATCTCCCGCTTGTGCATCAGCAGCCGGCGGGGTCTGCGGGGATCCCGGTTAAAGATATTGCCGTGGTCGTACGGGGAGATGTGCATCTGGTTCAGAATCAGCTGACCGTCTTTGATGCCGCACCAGGCGTCCTTCAGATTCAAAGTACCCTGACGGATGGATTTTACTTCCGTTCCGCACAGTTCAATGCCGGCTTCCATCTCCTCCTCCACGAAATATTCGTGGTAGGCCTCCCGGTTACGGGCGACGATTTTAACGTTCTGCTTTTCCAGATTCCTCACCTCCTTGCGTGCTATGGATATTATACCATTGCTGTCAAGTTATAAAAAGAGAAATTTCTCCAATTCTTCCGGGGAAGAAAAGACGTATTTGCAGAGGCGGCTCATTTCCTGAGAGATTTCCGGGAAATCTTTTCTGCTCCATCCAGCGAAAGCGATGTCAACTTCGGCTTTTGTGGCCATTTCCCAGGCGGGCTTCATATCATCCACCACCAGAAGCTCCCTGGGAGAGAGGTGATACTTTGCCATAATCTGCTCCAGAGGATAGGTGCTGGGCTTCCGCAGCTCCTCCGGCAAATCCCAGCCAAAAATATCGTCCGGCAGGAGACCGAAGTGGGTATTGTAGTCCCGGGTGATGTTTTCGTTGCAGGAATGGGAAACCACGCAAATCAGTCCGCCTTGCTCTTTTTGACGTCGAATAACGTTTTCTATTCCGGCATAGGGCAGGGGGATGTGGGTACGGATGTATTCCTTCCACATAAGATATTCTTCTGTCAGCTCTTCCTGGGTAAAGGAGAACCATTGGCGGCACATCTCTGCAAAGCCCACGTGGAAGCAGCCTTCCGTATATTGCTTCAGGGTAATGCTGGCGCCGGGACGGGCTTTCCGGAGGAACTGGCAGAAAAAGGGATAATTGGTGGTGGATTCGCTCTGGACTACGGTGTCATCGTGATCCAAAACAAGGCATGGATATTTCAGCATAGAACCGCCTCCTTTCGCTCCATTTTACCAGAAAATTCCCCTGATGACAATAAAGAAATATCCTTATGATGGCCAAATATATACCGTGATGAGAACACTTTAAAGAGAAAGAATGATAAGAATATGCTTAAAATGATGTGATATCTGTCAGCACACAGATGGCAGCACGCGTCTGCCGCTGCTTTGGACTGAAAACAGAAATAGGACCAAAGGCTTTATCTGGGTAAAAATTTTCTGGGAAATCAATAAATGTGAGGTTTTTGTGATAATATCATCCGGGAAGCAAATTTGCCAGAACCCCGGAAGGCATGTTATGCCGCACAGGGACGAAAAATACGACTCCATAGAATTTGCTATGGCAAAAAATAGTCTTATGGGTTATACTATGAACATAGTAGATTGTGTTCGAAGTAACCATCTGGTTCAATATCTTTAATACATAGGAGAAAAATCCATGTCTGTTGTAAAATTTTATCGGGGAGACCCCAATGCACCCAAGACGACCCAAAGAGCCCACTTGGGTGCCAATGCAATTATCACCTGCAAAGGAAAGCTTCTGTTGGAAAAGCGCCGGGACAGTGACCTGTGGGGCCTGGTGGGCGGTGGCGTAAAAAATTACGAAACCGAAGAGCAGGCTTTAATCCGGGAAATTTATGAGGAGCTGGGCCTGCGAATTTCCAAAGATAGGCTTAAAAAGCTGGGAGTATACGGAGAACCGGGCAGAATTGCGGCCTACTGCGACGGAAGCATCTGGCGGATGGTAATTGTGGTTTTTGGGTTGGAATTGGAAACTGAGCCCCAAATGACCATCAGTGCCGAATCCAGGGATTTGCGCTTTTTCTCTAAAGAGGAATTGCAAAACATTGAAATTGTGGTGACCCACAGCGATATTGTGGAGGATTGGTTTCTGAATCGCTGAGGCAAGCGCCTGACTGCGTTCATTGCTGGAAATGTAAATATTTCACGAATCCCATGGGAAAGAAGCAAAACGCTCTTGTATATACGCATAAAATGTGATAATATACAAAATAGAATCATAGGGCAGTTCTGAGGACGTTTCGGTATTTCACCGAAAGATATGGTATAGAAGCCGGTTTTGGCTTTCGCGTGTTCCACAGACTGCGGAAGAAATGAACGGTTAGGTTGTGTTACCTGTGAGTATTTTGGAGAATATTTCCAATCACAAGGACCTGCTGCAGCTGGACGAAGATAGCAGGAAAATCCTGTGTAAAGAAATTCGGAATTTTTTGATTGAAAATCTATCCAAAACCGGAGGCCATGTTGCATCCAATTTGGGTGTGGTTGAGCTGACAGTTGCCATTGAAACTGTCTATGATACAGCTTTTGACCGTCTGGTGTTTGACGTAGGTCATCAGTCTTATGTCCATAAGATGCTGACCGGACGCCAGGCGGATTTTGACCATCTGCGGCAGTTTGAAGGGATTGCCGGTTTTCCCAAACCAAAAGAAAGCAATACCGATGCTTTCGTGGCCGGACACGCTTCCAGCTCGGTTTCCATCGGACTGGGCATGGCCAGAGCCCGGACCCTGTTGGGGGATGCGTATCAGGTAGTTGTGGTTATGGGCGATGGCGCTGCCACAGGCGGTATGGCTTATGAGGCCCTCAACGATGCGGCAGAGAGCGGAGAACCTATGGTGGTGATTCTTAACGACAATGCCCTGTCCATTGACCGAAACGTGGGCGGTCTGGCCAGACACCTGTCTAAACTTCGGACAAAGGAAAAGTATCTGGGCATGAAGCAGCGGTATCGCCGCTTTATGTCCCATATCCCCGGAGGAAAAGCTGTCTTTCGGTTCACCAGTAACCTTAAAAATCGGCTGCGACAGATGCTGATTCCCAGTACTATTTTTGAGAATATGGGGTTTACCTACCTGGGGCCGGTTGACGGTCACGATACGGAGAGGCTTATTTCTCTTTTGAAAAGTGCAAAATCCATGCACAGACCGGTACTCCTCCACGTTCTGACACAAAAGGGAAAGGGCTATGCCCCGGCGCAGGAGCACCCTAAGCTGTTTCATGGAATTGGAAAATTCGATCCCAGTACCGGTGAACCTGCAAAAAAGTCTGGAAAAAGCTATTCGCAGGCCTTTGGAGAATCTATGGTTACCCTGGGGAGCAGAGATTCCCGGATTTGTGCCATTACAGCCGCTATGCCCGGCGGTACTGGGCTGCTGGAATTCAAGCAGACCTTTCCTCAGCGGCTTTTCGACGTGGGCATTGCTGAGGAACATGCTGTATCTATGGCAGGTGGTCTTGCCAAACAGGGGATGATTCCTGTGGTGGCCATTTATTCCACCTTCCTGCAAAGAGCTTATGATATGATTTTGCAGGACGTTTGCCTCCTGGGGCTCCATGTCGTCCTGGCAGTGGATCGGGCCGGTTTGGTAGGAGAGGACGGAGAAACCCATCACGGTGTCTTTGATGTGGGTTTTCTGCGTCAGGCGCCTGGAATGACTGTTTTGTGTCCCGGAAGTACCGCAGAATTGCAAGACATGCTTTCCTGGGCGATTTATGGGCAGAATGGCCCTGTTGCCGTTCGCTACCCCAGAGGCACCGACGGGACTTACCATGCTTCTGCCTGGTCCAACGCTGCGGAAGTATCCCGGCAGGGGGCTGTCTGCCTGCACCGTCCGGGGGAAAAGGTGATGCTAATCACCTATGGGTCTTTGCTGGACAATACCTTGGAGGCGGCAGAGCTGCTTTCTCAGAAAGGGTTGGATGCAGGGGTACTCCGGCTTCTGACGGTTGCCCCCTTGCCTGTTCAGAAGGTAGCGGACGCTCTGGGAAAAGGAACCCATGTGGTTGTACTGGAAGAGGTGTGCCGGGGCAGCGGTGTTGCGCAGGAACTGGCCTGGCAGCTGAATCGCCTGCGGCCGGATTGCCGGGTGGATTGCCTGGATTTGGGGCATCGTTATATCCCCCACGGAAGTATGCAGGATTTGTATGATTATTGCCGCTTGGATGGGAAATCCGTGGCAGAATACGTACTGGAGGTATGTCAAAATGAAAATTAAAAAGCGGCTGGACATGCTTCTGGTAGAGCAGGGCTACGCCGACACCAGAACAAAGGCCCAGGCCATCATTATGAGCGGCCTTGTTTATGTGCAAGGACAGAAGGCGGACAAGCCTGGCACCTCCTATGAGGAGACTGTGGATATTGAGGTTCGCAGCGGTGGGTGCCCCTATGTGAGCAGGGGAGGCCTGAAGCTGGAGAAGGCTCTGCGGGACTTTGGTGTAAAGCCGGAAGGCTATGTGTGCAGCGATTCCGGTGCATCTACCGGCGGCTTCACCGATTGTCTGCTGCAGCAGGGAGCCCGAAAGGTTTTTGCCATTGATGTGGGCTATGGTCAGCTGGACTGGAAAATCCGATCTGATCCCAGAGTGGTTGTTATGGAGCGGACCAATGTACGCTATGTAACCCCGGAACAGCTGGGAGAACCGCTGGATTTGTCTGTGGTGGATGTAAGCTTTATCTCCTTGCGGATTGTTCTGCCAGTAATTAAGACGCTTCTTAAGCCCGACGAGGGACAGGTGCTGTGCCTGATTAAGCCCCAGTTTGAGGCCGGAAAGGAAAAGGTAGGTAAAAAGGGCGTGGTTCGGGACCCGGCGGTACATGAGGAAGTCCTGGAGGATTTTGTTCAGATGGTAAACGGGATTGGTTTTACCATTCTGGGTCTGACTTTCTCTCCTGTCAAGGGCCCGGAGGGAAATATCGAATTTCTTGCCCACCTGACTCTGGCGGACAAGCCGGGGATATCTCCCGACATCCGGGAGCTTGTGGCAAATGCCCATCAGGTTTTGAAGGGGTGATGGGATGAAAAAGGTAATTTTGACTCCCAATCCTTATCGGGATAAGAATTTCAAAACCGTGCGGGAAGCCATGGATATTCTGAAAAATGCCGGTATGGATGTGCGGTTGTGTCTGCCTTTTGAAATTGACAAGGGCTATGATTTGCCTAAGGATCTGCGTTTTTCCCGGCTGGAAAAGGAACTGCCCGGTGCTTTTTGCGTGGTTTGCTTTGGGGGAGACGGCACAATTTTGCATATGGCAAAAGCCGCAACCCGATATGGGGTTCCGATTCTTGGCGTAAATATCGGCACCATGGGCTTCATGGCAGAGCTGGAAAGCAGCGAATTGCACCAGCTGACCCGGCTGGGTCAGGGGGAATTTGAAGTGGAGAGCAGAATGATGCTGGATGTTACGGTCCAGCGGAATCAGGACGTGATTTTCCAGGATTTTTGCCTTAATGATGTAGTGGTGACCAAAGGCTCCGTCGCCAGGATTATCAATCTCAGCATCCGTTGTGATGGAGTGCAAGCCATGGGGTGCAGTGGAGACGGAGTTGTAGTGGCGACTCCTACAGGCTCCACAGCTTACAGCCTGTCGGCAGGCGGACCCATTGTGGAACCGGACGCCCACAGCATTTTGGTAACGCCCATATGCGCCCACAATGTTGCCAGCAGGTGCATTGTAGCCTCCGACAAAAGAACCATCGCCATCGAACTGGTGAAAAATGCCCGACGAAACGCTTTTGTTTCCGTAGACGGTGGGAAGGCCCAGAGAATCAGTATGTCAGACCTGGTGACCATCCGAAAGTCTCCGTATGAGACAAAGCTGATTCGTTTGAAAGACAGAAGTTTTTTTGAAGTAGTGAATATGAAATTCAGGATTGGTTAAGGTGAGACTATGAAAAGTCAACGGCAGGCAAAAATTTTGGAGATCATTTCCACACGCAATATCGAAACCCAGGAGCAGCTTCTGGCCGCTTTGCAGGCGGAGGGATTCCGGGGAACCCAGGCTACCATTTCCCGGGATATCAAGGAGCTGCGGATTGTAAAGGAGCTTACCAGCTTCGGAACCTACCGCTATGCGGTATCCACTTCCGATGTGGCTACCACCTTCTCTGCCCGGCTGAACACCATTTTCCGGGAGAGCGTCATCAGCTTTGACTACGCCCAGAATCTGATTGTTATCCGCACTCTGCCCGGCTTGGCCTCTGCGGCGGGTTCTGCCATTGACGCCATGAACATGGGGGCCGTGGTGGGAACCCTGGCCGGCGACGACACAGTGCTGGTAATCATGAGAGACAACAATTCTGCGGCGGTGCTCTGCGGAGAAATCAAAGGATTGCTGAGCTGATTGGAGGCATAAGCGTGTTAAGTCTTCTGCATATTGAAAATATCGCGGTGATCCAGTGCGCCGACATTTCCTTTGACAAGGGGTTTAATGTCCTCACCGGTGAGACCGGTGCGGGTAAATCCATTGTCATTGACGCCATTTCTGCCATTATGGGAGAGCGGGCTTACCGGGATATGATTCGTACAGGAAGCACCAAAGCTTCCGTCCGGGGTGTATTCACCCAGGTGCCGGAGCTTCCCTGGTTTCAGGAAAACGGGGTGGAGTACGACCCGGAAACCGTAATCCAGCGGGAGGTTTACCTGGACGGCAAAAACGTATGCCGGGTAAACGGTTCCTTGGTTTCTGTTTCCATTCTGCGGAAGCTGGGTGTGCAGTTGATCAATATTCACGGACAGCACGATTCTGCTTCCTTGTTTGACGAAAACAACCATCTGATTCTTCTGGACGCCTTCTCCGGCAATGAACCTCTGCGGCGGGAGTATGGGGAAAAATATGAAACCTATACCCAGCTTCAGCGGCAGATTGCCAGCCTGACAATGGATGAAGGGGAGAAGCTGCGGAAAATGGAGATGCTTCGCTACCAGATTCAGGAGATTGAAAAGGCGAAACTCACCCCGGGAGAAGACGAAACCCTGGAGCAACGGAGAAAGCTGCTGCAAAACAGCGAAAAAATCAGTGACAATCTCCATGACGCCGTAAATGCCGTCTATGGTGGAGAGGATACGGATGGGGCCGCCTCCCTTCTGGGGGAGGCAGAGCGGTCCCTGAGCCGCCTTTCCCGTTTTTCAGAGGACTTTACGGAGCTTCATCAGCGGGTTGCCGACCTGATGTATCAGGTGCAGGATGTGGCCGAGGAGCTGCGCATTGCAAGAGACGACCTTTCTTACTCTGCCGATGAGCTGGAGGAGATTGAAAGCAGGCTGGACGTGATTCACAGACTGCGAAAAAAATACGGTGCTACCTGTCAGGATATTCTGGACTATAAGGAAAAAGCCAGTCAGGAACTGGATGAAATTGTGTTTTCTGACGACCACCTGGAACGCCTGAAAGCCCAATGCGAAAAAGCAAAGGAAGCAGCCTGGGAGGCGGCGAAACGCCTGCGGCAGAGCCGGGAGGCGGGTGCCCAAGTCCTTTCCCGGCAGATTCTTTCCGAGCTTGCCCAGCTGGATATGCCGAAGGTTCAGTTCCGGTGCCAGTTTTCTCAGACGGATTTAACCGCTTCCGGAGCAGATTTGGTGGCTTTCTATATGTCCGCCAACGCCGGTGAAGCCTTGAAACCTCTGAGCAAGGTGGCCTCTGGCGGCGAGTTGGCCAGAATTATGCTGGCTATGAAAAATGTACTTGCCCAGCAGGATCAGGTGGCGACTTTGATTTTTGACGAAGTGGATACCGGTGTATCCGGCCGCGCCGCCCAGAAGGTAGCGGAAAAACTCCGCAGCGTCTCCCAAAACAAGCAGGTGCTGTGTGTTACCCATCTGCCTCAGCTGGCGGCTCTGGCAACCACCCATTTCCTCATTGCCAAGGAAGAGCGGGACGGCAGAACCTATACATCTGTAACCCCCCTGGACAAAGAGGGACGGAAGCGGGAGCTGGCAAGAATCATCGGCGGTGCCAACATAACGGAAACCACCCTGAAAAGTGCAGAAGAAATGCTAAATAGCTGATATTTTTAGTAGATTTGAGAGATTTTATTTTGGAGAGAATATTGTATGCCAATTCAGATTCCCAATGAGCTTCCTGCTGCAGAAACCCTGCAGCAGGAAAATATATTTGTCATGACGGAAAATCGGGCAACCACCCAGGATATTCGTCCTCTGGAGATTGTACTTTTGAACCTGATGCCCACGAAAATTGCAACCGAGACCCAACTTTCCCGGCTTTTGGGCAATACTCCCTTGCAGGTAAAGCTGGAGCTAATGCACACGGCTTCCCACCGGGCAAAGAATGTCTCGCAGGAGCATTTGCTGAATTTTTATAAGGAATTTGACCAGCTGAAGGACAGAAAGTTTGACGGCATGGTCATTACCGGTGCTCCGGTGGAGAATATGGCCTTTGAGGATGTGGATTACTGGGATGAGCTTTGTCGGATTATGGAGTGGAGCAAAACCAATGTGCACAGCACCCTGCATATTTGCTGGGGGGCTCAGGCGGGGCTTTACTACCATTATGGTATCCAGAAGCATACCCTTCCGGAAAAGCTGTTCGGTGTATACCCTCACCATGCAGACTACAAACGGGCCATTCTCCTTCGTGGCTTTGACGACACCTTTTGGGTGCCCCATTCCCGGCACACAACCGTTTACCGGGAGGATATTGAGGCAGTTCCCCAGCTGAAAATTCTGGCATCTTCCCAGGAGGCCGGTGTGTACGCGGTGATGACCAAAAAGGGACGGCAGATTTTTGTTACCGGCCACTCCGAATACGACCCGGACACCCTGGCAAAGGAATACTACCGGGACAAGAATCAGGGACTTCCTATCCATGTTCCGGAAAATTATTTCCCCGATGATGACGATACCCGGGAGCCCATTGTCCGCTGGCGTGGACATGCCAATCTACTGTTCAGCAACTGGCTCAATTACTTTGTGTACCAGACAACACCCTATGACATTGCCGATATCGGCAAGGATCGGGAAAGCGCCGGCTCCCAGGTTTAAGGATGATGAAAAAATGTTTTTCAGGGCCTCAGAAATGAGGTCCTGTTTTCTTGAAAAATTAAAATTTCCGTTGTATAATACGGGCAATTGGCAAGGACAAACTTAAAAGCCTGGAGGCGGAAACGATGACGATGAACGATTTGAAGTTAGGGCAGTGGGGAACCATTGACTGTGTCGGTGGGGAAGGGGCTCTGCGCCTGCGTTTTTTGGATATGGGGCTTATCCCCGGAACAAAAGTACAGCTGAAAAAGATTGCCCCTATGGGCGATCCCATTCAGATTCATGTACGGGGTTATGAGCTTACCCTCCGCAGGGAGGATGCAAAGAAAATTACCTTGCGGGAGGATACACTATGATTTTTGCATTGGCAGGAAATCAGAATTGCGGTAAAACCACCTTGTTCAACAGCCTCACCGGTGCCAATCAGCATGTGGGAAACTTCCCTGGTGTGACCGTAGATCAGAAGGTGGGAACCCTTCGGGGAACCTCCCATCAGGTGGTGGATTTGCCGGGTATTTACTCCATCCGTCCCTATACCCAGGAGGAAGTGGTAACCCAGCAGTTTCTGCTGGAACAGAAGCCGGATGCCATTATCAATATTTTGGATGCCACCAATATTGAAAGAAATCTGTATCTGACGCTGCAGCTTCTGACCATGCAGGTGCCTATGGTAATTGCTCTGAATATGATGGACGAGCTGCGGGGGAATGGTGGAAGCATCGATGTGCGGAAAATGTCGGAAGCTCTTGGAACACCGGTGGTGCCGATTAGCGCTGCCAAGAATGAAGGCATTGCGGAATTGGTGGAAACCCTTCTGAAAACAGCCCAGAACAAAGAGAAGCCCAAAGTTCTGGATTTCTGTCCCGATGGTCCTGTCCACCGGTGTATCCACGCAGTGAGCCACATTATCGAGGATCATGCCCAAAAGCTGGATATCTCCCGCCGTTTCTGTGCCTCCAAGCTGATTGAGGGGGAAGCGGATTTCTTTGACAAGCTGGAGCTGAGCCAGAATGAGCGGGAACTGATTGAACACTCTGTGATTGAGATGGAGCACGATTCCGGGCTGGACAGAAACGCAGCTCTGGCAGATATGCGGTATAACTTCATCGAGAAGGTGTGCAAAAGCTGCGTAGTAAAAGCCCACGAGAGCCGGGAGTACCTGCGAAGTGTTGCCATCGACAAGGTTCTGACCAACCGCTTTTTTGCTCTGCCGATTTTCGGCGTGATCATGGCCCTGATTTTCTACCTGACCTTCTATGTGATTGGAGAATACCTTTCCAACCTTTTGGCCCTGGGAATTGACACGCTGACAGTATGGGTGGATGATTTCCTGACGGCATACGGCATGAATCCGGTGGTGCACAGTCTTGTAATCGACGGTGTTTTTGCCGGTGTTGGCAGCGTGCTGAGCTTTCTGCCCCTGGTGGTTGTGCTGTTCTTCTTCCTGTCCATTCTTGAGGACTCGGGATACATGGCAAGAATCGCTTTCCTGATGGACAAGCTTCTGCGGAAGATTGGCCTGTCCGGAAGAAGCTTTGTGCCCATGCTTCTGGGCTTCGGCTGTTCTGTCCCCGCCATCATGGCTACCAGAACCCTGTCCTCCCAGCGGGACCGGAAAATGACCATCATGCTGACACCCTATATGAGCTGCTCAGCCAAGATCCCTGTGTATACGGTGTTTGCTGCTGCATTCTTTCCGGGGTACGAGCTTCCGGTGATGCTTGTTTTATACTTTGGCGGTATGTTGATTGGTGTCCTGGTGGCGCTGATTATGAAGCATACCATGTTCCGGGGAAATCCGGTGCCCTTTGTGATGGAGCTGCCCAACTATCGCCTTCCGTCTCTGCGGAGTGTGGTGCTCCTAATGTGGGAAAAGGCCAAGGACTTCCTGGAGCGGGCGTTTACGGTGATCTTCCTGGTCACAGTCATTATCTGGTTCCTGCAAAACTTTGATATGCGCTTGAATGTAGTAAGCGACAGCGCAGACAGCATTCTGGCGGGAATCGGTCGGGTTATCGCTCCTATTTTTGCACCCCTTGGCTTTGGGGATTGGAGAATGGTCACCGCATTGGTCTCCGGATTTTCCGCCAAAGAAGCGGTGGTTGGCACCTTTGGTGTGGTTCTTGGGGTTGGCACGAACCAGTTGCCTGTTGCCCTTCACCAGCTGTTTACCACCCTTTCTGCTGCCAGCTTCCTGGCATTCACCCTGCTCTATACTCCCTGCGTTGCGGCGGTAGCCACCATTCGCCGGGAGTTGGATTCCACGTGGAAAACCGTTGGCGTCGTCCTTATGCAGTGCGTTGTTGCATGGGTAGTAGCGCTGCTGGTATATCAGGTGGGGTTGCTGTTATGAATTGGCTGGATATTATACTCACAGTTATGATTGTGGGATATTGTGCATATATTCTATTCAGGAGAAAAGGGAAGGGGTGCTCCGGCTGCTGCGGCTCCTGCCGTGGCTGCCACCGGAAAAAGTAGTGCCCTTTTCCCACTACAAAGGAGGTGCCTTTTATGGAACTGTATATTGATGGTTTGAATATCCATGCGGAGTCAGGGAAATCCCTGCGCCAGTTGTCGGAAGAACTGGGGTTCACCGGACAGGATTTTTCCACCAAACCTATCGCTGCCAAGATTGCCGGCGAGATCTTTAATCTGAACTATATTCCTGTGCGTAACGAGACGGAAGGGCTGGATCGGCCATCCATACGCCGGGCTATGGCCGCCTCCAACGGTCAGGTACAACTGCTGCGCTATACAGACCCCGCCGGAAAGGATGTATACAGCCGAACGGCGCAATTTGTTCTGTTCTTGGCAATTCACCAGCTTTGGCCCCGGGCCACAGCAAAGATGGATTGCACCCTGGGACCTGCTTTGTATGTGGAAGTGCTGGGAGAGGACAGCTTTGAGCCAGCCATATTAAAACAGCAGGTGGAAAAACTGGTGTCACAGGACATTCCTCTGATACGCAGACGCATTTCGACCCAGGATGCAATCGACCAATACACAAAGCAGGGGGACCTGGATAAGGCAAGACTGCTTCACTGGCGGACAGAGCCTTTTTTTGACCAGTATACCTATGAGGACTTTGCAGATTATTATTACGGCGAGCTGGCACCTTCAACCGGATATTTGCAGGTGTGGGATATTCTTCCGGAGGAAGGTGGTTTCCTGTTTATCTACCCGGATGATCAAAATCCTTCCCGAGTTGCTGCTTATCAGCAAATGCCCAAATTCCAGAGCGTCAGTCAGGAAGGGGAGCGCTGGTGTCAGCTAATGGGATGCGAAACGGTGGCTGACCTGAACGCTTTGGTGGAGAGCGATAAAATCCGAAGCCTGATTCGGGTAAACGAAGCACTTCACGAAAAACGCTACTCCCAGATTGCGGATATGATTTGCGCCAGAGGTGCCCAGGTGGTCATGCTGGCAGGCCCCAGCTCCTCCGGCAAGACTACCTCTGCCAACCGTCTGGCAACCCAGCTGCAGGTACACGGAAAGAAACCGGTGCTGATGAGTTTGGATGACTATTATATCGACCGGGACAAAATTGCCCCCGGGCCGGATGGCAAGCTGGATCTGGAGCATATCAACACCATTGACACCAGACTGTTCCGGGAAAATCTCAAGGATTTGCTGGCCGGCAAGCCGGTGGAAATTCCTACCTTCAGCTTCCTTACGGGAAGACGCCAGTGGAATGGACACATCATGCAGCTGACCCGGGATACGGTCGTTATCGTGGAGGGGCTCCATGGCCTGAATCCTTCTTTGCTGCCTGAAGGCGTGCCTTCGGATAAGATTTTCCGGATGTACGTCAGTCCCTTGATTCCTCTGAATCTGGATAACCATAACCGCATCCCTACCAGCCTTTTGCGGCTCCTGCGCCGGATTGTACGGGATTATGAAAGCCGCGGCTCTTCCGTGGAACGTACCATGTCCATGTGGGATTCGGTGCGCAGAGGAGAAAAACGTTGGATTTTCCCCTATCAGGAGAATGCAGATGTAATTTTCAACAGTTCTACCCTTTATGAGCTTGCTGTGCTGAAAAAGCACATTTTCCCCCTGCTTACTGCCGTGCAGCCGGAGGAGAGCTGCTATGACGAAGTGCGTGGCATCGTGAAAATCCTCAACTATATAAAAGAGGCGGATGTGGACGATGAAATTCCCCCCACAAGCCTTGTCCGGGAGTTCATCGGTGGCAACACCTTTTATCGTAAGTAAAGAAAAATCCGAACAGCCTGCAAAGCTGTTCGGATTTTTTCAAATCTCAATGGTGTAACGCTCGTATGCGTTGATGATTTTCGTATCTCCCAGCATCTGTTCTCTGGGGATATCTGTCCCATAGGTCACATGGACATGGCCGTGAATCAGATATTTGGGCTTATATTTTTCAATCAGGTTCCGGAAACAGGCAAATCCCCGGTGGGCATAGTCCTCTCCGTCCCCAAAACCGGCTACCGGAGCATGGGTAACCACTATGTCTACGCCTCCGGCCCTGCGGATTTTCCACCACAGCTTTCGAATCCGCTTTGCCATCTGTTTTTCCGTGTACTGGTGGGGGCCTCCACTGTATAGTGCGGAGCCGCCCAATCCAAGAATCCGGATTCCCTTGTAGGTAAACACCATGTCTTCAATGCTGTCGCACCCTTCCGGGGGTGTTCGGGCATAGCGAACATCGTGGTTACCGTGGACATAAAGCACCGGCTTGTTGGACATGGTAACAAGGAAAGAAAGATAGGAAGGCTTCAAGTCTCCGCAGGAGACAATCAGGTCATAACCGTCCAACCGACCGGGCTGATAGTAGTCCCACAGATAGGGGCACTCCTCATCGGCAAGGAATAGAATTTTCATAAGATTGGCCCCTCCTTAACCGGAGGAAGCTGATCCCGGTAAATGCCCAAAAGCCGGACAAGGGGCTTACTCTTGTCCACCAGTTCTTCAAAGTCAGGGATTTTTCCGTCCACATTCTCACAGAGCCAATCCATATTGATGATTTCTTCCGGTGAAAAGTACTGCTTTCCTGCGTTCCTTTCCACACCATTCTGGTCCACAATATGACGGTAAAAGGGATGGACAGAGCCGTTGCAGATACCCGTGCGCAGAATTTTGGCAAGACTCCGTACGCCTTCCGGCAGCTCCCGGCTCAGTTCCAGCCCCACCACACCGCTGTTCAGACCCCACCAGTAATTCACTGCATGAACACCGCTTTTTCCGGCGTTGAGGGTATCCCAGCCGCCATAGAGAATGCTGCGGACCAGCTTGATATAGAAGGTACCCCAATCCCAGTAGGGAGAGGCCAGCAGCTGGGTGCTGCCGTCTTTAAAGATGTGGAAAGCACCGTAATCTCCTCTGCTCCAGCCCGGGGTGGGAATATCCAGAGAGGAAACAGTATCGATTCCCTGATCCAAAAATTCCTGCAGGGGATTTCCGGGGGTGCAGGACCATCTCAGACAGATGCGGGCATTGGGGTTGGTCAGCTGCGCACCCAGGGCAAAGGCATTGATGCCGGCAGGGACGCCGAAAATAGGATAGCTGGCAATATAACCGATTTCATCACTGCCGCTGACGGCACCGGCGATGGCTCCGGAAATGAATTTTCCCTCAAAAATACGACTGTAATAGGTGCGAATGCCGGTGTAGGGCATGGAGATGGAGCAGTTGAGAATCTTCACGTTGGGGTGTTTCACAGAAATCTTCCGGCAGGCATCAATCAGAGGTGCAGTTGTGGTAAAAATAACCTGGGCGCCGTTGTGTATGGCATCCTCCATGGCAGCCACAGCATCTTCTCCAATGCCAACACCGGTGTATTCCTGAATGGTGACCTGCTCACCCAGCGCATCTTTCAGCTGTTGCTGCCCCCGTATATGTGCCTGTGTCCATGTACTGTTCTCCTCGGAAAGTTCATTGATGAAGGCCACATTCAGATGGAGCTGTGTGACAGTGGAAACCAGCTTCCCCCAAATGGAAGGAGTGTTTTCAGATGTTTCCTCTGTGGTCAGGGCAATGGGATCCTCCCGGCAAAGCACTTTGATATCCGGCATAATTGCAGTAATGCTTTTATTCAGCTCGGCAGTGTTGAAATCCCACAAAGACTGGTAGGGATAGACCTTCAGCCATACCAGCATGGCATCCATGACAGTAATGGGCAGGCCGCTGCCGCCCAGCTTCTCATATGCGTTTTTGAAGGTCAGGTATCGGGAGCGGAAGAAACGGCGTTCTTCTTCTGTCCAGACATGGTCAGGGGAATAATCCAAAGCAGCCTGCAGCTTCTGGAAACCGCCCGGCTGGGTGAACACGATGTCATAGGAACCGGTAAAACGGTAGTCGTGGAGAAAATCGTAGTACCGCTGAATCTCCGGCTCTTCGGAGTATTTGGGAATAATCCGTATGACGTATCCTGCGATGGTCGGAGCCTCGAAGTACTTATAAACGCTTACCCGCTTATTTCCCTCCTGCACGTAGAACTTTCCCAGGTACTCAAAGCAGCGGATAGGTTCCAGGGAGCCGGAGTCACTCATATGAACCATGCAGATGTTGATCCACTTGGAGGCAAATTCCGTTCCGTCGGAAAAAACCGGAAGAAAGTTTCTGGAAAAGGCGGTGATGCGTCCGGTGGTCTTGGTGCCGATAATCCGGTCTGTGGGAATATCAATCACACCCAGTTCTACCTGGCCGGCGGATTCGCTTTCGTTCAAAATATCGTCCAGTACCGGGGGCGTAGGATCGATGCCGTTGGCGATACATTCTTTCTGATTTTTTAATCCCAATTTCAGTGCCTGATTATATTCCTGATATGCTTCCTGACGGGTAAAAGCCATAAAAATCAACCTCCCAACAAAAATCCACGATTAGCTTCATTATAGAAAAAATTTTTCTGGAATGCAATATGAAGAATACATTTTCACCGTTAGTTGGCTGCATATTTCCGAAAGTGATTTGACATCTTCCATATAAATTGGTAAAATAGCAGCAGATTGTACCGTATGCGGCCAAGGCCGCCGGAAGGAGAACGCACTGCATGGGAAAAATCACCGAGCGAACGGTAAATGCGGAAAGAGTGGAAGATCTGGTTGCGGTATTTGGTTCCTTTGATGAGAACATCAAAAGAATTGAAGAGGCACTGGGTGTAGTGATTGTCAACCGGGAAACGGAGCTGAAGGTTTCCGGCGACGAAGAGGCCGTAGACAAGGCCGTAAAGACTTTGGAAGGTCTGCTTGCTCTGGCTGCCAAAGGAGAGCAAATCGACGAGCAGCGGGTTCGTTATCTGATTACATTGGTATCGGAAGGAAACGAGGCCCTGGTATCCCAGATTGCAAAGGATGTTGTCTGCATTACTGCCAAAGGTAAGCCTATCAAAGCCAAAACAGTCGGTCAGCAAAAATATATGCGGGCCATGGAAAAGAACACTGTGACCATCGGCGTGGGGCCGGCCGGTACAGGCAAAACCTACCTTGCTGTGGCTGCTGCGGTGGCTGCGTTTCGGGAACGCTCCATTAACCGAATCATCCTGACCCGTCCTGCGGTGGAGGCAGGGGAGCGGCTGGGATTCCTTCCCGGTGATTTGCAGAACAAGGTAGACCCCTACCTGCGTCCCCTGTATGATGCCCTGTATGATATGCTGGGGCCGGAGACCTTTCAGAAGTACCAGGAGCGGGGCACCATTGAGGTGGCACCCCTTGCCTATATGCGGGGCAGAACCCTGGACGACAGCTTTATTATTTTGGATGAAGCCCAGAATACCACTAAAGAGCAGATGAAAATGTTTTTGACCCGACTGGGCTTCGGCTCGAAAATCGTCATTACAGGCGATGTAACCCAGATTGACCTGCCGGGGGATAAAGTGTCCGGTCTGAAGGATGCCATCCGGGTGCTGGAAGGGGTGGAGGACATTGCCGTCTGCCGCCTGACCTCTGCGGATGTGGTGCGACACGCTTTGGTGCAGAGAATCATCAATGCTTACGAAAAAGCAGAAAAGAAACCGCCGGTAAAACCGGGCAGAACCTTTACCGGCACATACCAAAGGAAAAAAACGCTATGACGAATCACAAGATTGTAATGAAATTTGACTGCTTCACCCTTCACAAGTTGGAAATCGCAAGAATTATCCGCAAGTGCATCGGTGTAACGCTTCAGATGGAGGGGGTAAATGCTCCCTGTGAAATCAACGTGCTGATTACAAACGATCAGGGAATCCGGGAGATTAACCGGGCGACCCGGAATCTGGACAAGCCCACGGATGTGCTGAGCTTCCCTATGTTCTCTTTGGAGGCTGGGAATTTCCCCAAGGATTGCCAGAGCTACATGGACCCGGAGACCGGCAAAATCCCCCTGGGAGACATGGCAATTTCTTTGGAGCGGGCCATTGCCCAGGCCAAAGAGTACGGCCACAGCAGCCGCAGGGAAATCGGATACCTGACCATTCACTCCATGCTCCATCTTCTGGGCTATGACCACCTGGACGAAGGCCCGGAAAAGGCAAAGATGCGGGCACGGGAAGAAAAAATTGCAGCCTCCATCAAGGGTATGGAGCGCAAATAAAGGAGCTCTTGAAAGGAGACACTATGGCTACCAAGACTGCAATGATTACCATAGCCGGACGTCCCAATGTGGGCAAGTCCACCCTCATCAACTACCTGGTGGGAGAAAAAATTGCCATCGTATCCAATAAGCCTCAGACTACCCGGAATCGGATCTGCGGCATTGTTACCAAGGACGATACCCAGTTCGTTTTCGTGGATACACCGGGCTACCATAAGCCCAGAACCAAGCTGGGAGACTATATGGTGGATGTAACCAAATCCTCCATTTCCGATGTGGATTTGATGATTCTGGTGGTGGAGCCGATTCCGGCGGTAGGACCCCAGGAAAAGAGCCTGATAGAATACATGAATGCCAAGAAGTGCCCCGGAATCCTGGCAATCAATAAGATTGACACGGTGGAAAAAGATATTCTGCTGCAGGTGATGGATGTCTATTCCAAGGAGACGGATTTTGTTTCCGTGGTGCCTATTTCCGCCAAGACCGGAGACGGGGTAGGGGAGCTGCTGAAGGAGTGCAGCCGCTATGCAGTGGAGAGCCCCTTCCTGTTCCCGGAGGATTCCACCACCGACCAGCCGGAGCGGCAGGTGATGGCAGAGATTATCCGGGAGAAGCTTTTGTGGTGCCTGGACCGGGAGATTCCCCATGGCACTGCGGTGGAGATTACCAAGTTCTCTGAGCGGGACAGCGGTGTGATTGACATTGACGCAACCATCTACTGCGAAAAAGCCAGCCATAAGGGAATCATTATCGGAAAGCATGGGGATATGCTGAAGAAAATCTCCTCTATGGCCAGAGTGGACTGCGAGCGCTTCATGGGTACCAAGGTGTATTTGACCACCTGGGTAAAGGTAAAAGAAAACTGGCGTGACAGCGATTTCCTGGTACGTAATTTCGGTTACAGAGAATAATTACCAGGGGTAATCCCTCCCTTTGGGGGAAATCTATTCCCGGAGGGATGAGGATGAAGCCAGAACTTTTGTGGCAGGGGTTTCTGGAAACGGGAGCTCCGGAGCTGTATTTGCTGTACCGTCATGCGATGAAAACGGAGATGGACCATGTACTTGACAACACCGGGGCTGGTGCTGAGAGTAACCCCATACCGGGATACGGATGCAATGCTGACCCTTTTGACCCCACGCAACGGTAAATTGACGGTAAAAGCCAGAGGCTTGAGAAGAAAAAACTCCCCGTTGACAGCCCCTTGCCAGATTCTTTGCTATGGGGAATTTACCCTCTTTGAAAGCAGAGGGTACTATACCATCAACGAAGCCCACAGTGTGGAGCTGTTCCAGGGATTGCGCAGAGATTTGGAACTGCTGTCCCTGGGTACATATTTTGCTCAGGTGGGGGAACTGATCTCCCAGGAGGATCAACCCAGCCCGGAGTTGCTTTCCTTGCTACTGAACTGCCTGTATGGTCTGGATAAGCTGAAGCTGAATCCTGGGCTTGTAAAAGCAGTTTTTGAAATGCGGATTGCCTGCCATGCGGGCTACACACCGGATTTGTCCGGCTGCCATCACTGCGGTGCAGCCAATCCCGACAGATTCGATCTCTCCCAGGGCCGGCTGGAGTGTGCATCCTGCCGTGACCCCGGTTCCTCCGGCATTCGTATGCCTGTTTCGCCGGGTGCGCTGGAGGCGATGCGGTACATTTGCTTTTGTGACAGCAAGAAGATTTTTTCCTTTCAGATTGGGGAAGGGGCGACTTGTGAGCTTTCCAATATTACGGAGAGCTATCTCACCACCCAGCTGGAAAGAGGGTTTTCTACCCTGGATTTTTATAAATCCTTGCTGGTATAATGGATAGGAGAATAACATGTCTACACTGTATGAAAAATCTCTGGCGAAGCTGGAGCTGGATCAGATTCTGGTCAGGCTTTCCGATTGCGCCGGAAGTGAAGGAGGAAAAGAGGCGTGTCTGCACCTGCGTCCTGTTTCGGATTTGGATGAAGTGTGTAAGCGTCTGGAGGAAACCTCCGCTGCTGCCCGGATGTGTACCCAGAAAGGAAACCCCGGGTTTTCTCAGGTCAGTGATATTTCCCTGTCGCTGGAACGGGCGGAAAGGGGAGGAAGCCTCCACCCCAAGGAACTGCTGGCCATTGCCGGAGTGCTTCGGTGCGCCAGAATTGTAAAAGGCTACGTTTCTGAGGACGAGGAGCCTACTGTTTTGCAGGAGCTGTTTTCCGGTTTGACCGCCAACAAATATTTGGAGGATCGTATTTTTGGTGCGATTTTGTCCGAGGAAGAGATTGCCGATACCGCCAGCACCACTCTGGCGGATATTCGCAGACATATGCGGATTCAAAGCGGTAAAATCAAAGAAAGCCTGCAAAAAATCATTTCCTCTCCGGCCTATGCGAAATTTTTGCGGGACCCCATCATCACCATCCGCCAGGGCCGCTATGTGGTTCCGGTGCGGAGCGAATGCAAAAATGATGTGCCGGGCCTGGTACACGACGTTTCTGCCACCGGCTCCACTTATTTTGTGGAACCTATGTCTGCGGTAAATGCGAACAATGCCCTGCGGGAACTGCAGCTGAAAGAGCAGAAAGAAATTGAGCGGATTCTGGCTGAGTTATCCGCCGAAGCCGCGGCTTACAAGGAAAATCTGGAGCTGAATGTGCGGCTGCTGGTGCAGCTGGATGTGATTTTTGCCAAGGCAAAGCTGGCCTACCATATGAATGCCTGGGCACCGGTTATGAATGACCGGGGATTTGTGGATTTGCGGAAGGCCCGACATCCATTGATTGACCCCCAAAAGGTTGTGCCCATATCTGTACGGCTGGGGGGCGATTTTGACACCATGATTATCACCGGCCCCAATACCGGTGGCAAGACCGTCACCCTGAAAACCATCGGACTTCTGACCCTGATGGCGGAGTGCGGTCTGCATATCCCGGCAGGGGACGGGAGCACCTTGTCCACCTTTGATGCTATCCTGGCGGATATTGGCGACGAACAGTCCATTGCCCAAAGCCTGTCCACATTCTCCAGCCATATGAAAACCATCGTGGATGTGGTGGATCAGTGTGACAGCAGAACCCTGGTTCTATTTGACGAGTTGGGTGCAGGCACTGACCCGGCGGAAGGTGCCGCGTTGGCCATGGCGCTGATTGAGTATTGCAGAAAGATGGGAAGCCGTGTGGTGGCAACCACCCACTATGCAGAGCTGAAGCTTTATGCCATGCGCACCAAGGGGGTCATCAATGCCTCCTGCGAATTTGACGTGGAGACTCTTCAGCCTACGTACCGACTGCTGATTGGAATCCCGGGGAAATCCAATGCTTTTGCCATTTCCAGAAAGCTGGGACTTTCCGAGGATATCCTGAAAGAAGCGGCGGATCTGGTGGGAAAAAGCGATAAGGATTTTGAAGATGTGCTTATGCAGCTGGAAAAGCAGCGTCAGCAGATGGAGGCTGCCCGCATGGAAGCGGAGCGGCTGAAGCGGGAAACAGCCAGCATCAAGCAGCAAAGTGAGGAATACAGCCTGCAGCTGCAAAAAGAGAAGGACAAAGCCCTGGAGCAGGCCAGACAGGAGGCCCAGCAGATTATCGAGGACGCCCGCCGGACCGCCAACGCAGCCAGCGAAGAACTGAAAGCCCTGAAAAAACAGCTGACGGAAAACGCCGATACCCAGAATATCAACCAGCGGCAGGCAGAGCTGCGGCGCAGCCTGAATGAGGCGGAGGGAAGAATCCGCGCCGGTCAGAAGGAAAAATCCCGTCCGGAACCCACCCGGGATATTCTGGTGGGAGATACGGTGGAACTTCTGAAGCTGGGAACCAAAGCAAGCGTAATTGCCATCAACAAAGATGGAAGCTACCGGCTTCAGGCTGGTGTTCTGAAACTGACGGCAAAGCCGGATGATGTATACCTGCTGGAACAGGAAAACCCCTACAAGGTAAAAGGCGGCCGTCCTGCCCACTCCGGCAGGGAGATGAAAACCACAGCCACATCCTCTGAAGTGGATTTGCGGGGAATGGACAGCATTGAAGCCATTTGTGTGCTGGACCGGTATCTGGATGAAGCCATGCGTTCCAATCTCCAGTCGGTTCGAATCATTCACGGCAAAGGCACCGGTGCCCTCCGGGCAGCGGTGCATCAGTCCTTGCGAAAAAATAAGTATATCAAGTCTTTCCGCCTGGGCGTTTACGGCGAAGGAGAAGATGGTGTCACAATCGCAGAGTTTAAGTAAAAGAATTTTGACAAAATCAAGATATATATGCAGATAAATGTGAATTTTCATTCACCAACGCATAATTTGATATGGAAATCAGTTGACTTTTTGCTTAAATTTGCTATCATATAGAAAAGCCTCCCTAGGACCGAAGGGATGCACAAAGGAGAGTAAAGCTATGTTCAGTAAAGAAATCGTAGTCCGCTGTGAATCTGGCTTGCACAATCGCCAGGCAACATACTTTGTTCAGAAAGCCAACGAATATGACTGCAGCATTTGGTTGGAATCCGAGAACCGGAAAATGAATGCCAAAAGCCTTTTGGGTGTGATGTCCCTGGGGATTGTTACCGGTGCTGAGGTTGTTCTCTCCGCTTCCGGGCATGATGCTGAGGCGGCTGTCAACGCTCTCGAAGCTTTGCTTCAGCGGGATGTTTATTGATGATTCTGTCCACCGTCTCAATGCCAACGGCATTGAGACGGTTTTCTTATGGTGACGACAATGACGATTGACGAATTGAAGGATAAAGCTTCCTGCTTGCCTCTGGCTCCCGGTGTTTATGTCATGCGGGATAAAAACGACCGGGTGATTTATGTAGGTAAGGCAAAAAAACTGAAAAACCGTGTCAGTCAGTATTTTCAGGACACGGCTTCCCACACCCCGAAAACCCGGATGATGGTAAGCAAAATCGACCATTTAGAAGTGATTGTGGCTGCCTCAGAGTTTGAAGCGCTGATTCTGGAGTGTTCCCTGATCAAACGCTACATGCCAAAGTATAACATTCTTTTGAAGGATGACAAAGGCTTTCCCTACCTCCGGCTGAATATGAAAGAGCCTTATCCTGTCATTACCATGGTCAACCGGGTGGAGAGCGATGGTGCCGAGTATTTTGGGCCCTTTGGAAGTCGGAGCGTTACCCAAAGCCTGTTGGAGGCTATCCGTTTGGCATTGAAGCTGCCGGGGTGTCATAAGCAGTTTCCCAGAGATGTGGGAAAGGGCCGGGTGTGCCTTAATTACCACATGAATCAATGTGCCGGCTGGTGTCAGGAGGGGATGACCGTCACCCAGTACCGCGAGACGATGGAGCAGGCTCGGCAGCTCTTGTCCGGCAACTACAAGCAGGTGGCAGAGGAAATCCGACAGGATATGCTTCAGGCAGCGGAGGAAATGAATTTTGAACTGGCAGCCAGCCTGCGTGACCGCTTCCAGGCTGTCAATGCCCTGGGGCAGAAGCAGTTGGTCACCGCCGGAAAGGCCGGGGATCTGGATGCCATCGGCTATTATCAGAATGAAGTTAAGGCCTGCTTTACGGTTCTTTGCTTTGGACAGGGAAATCTGCTGGACAAGGCGTATGAGGTGTTTGCATCTCCCGAGGACAAGGAGGCGGCTTTATCCTCTCTGGTAAAGCAGTATTATCTCACCCGGGAATGTGTTCCTTCTGTGGTGCTGCTGCCCTTTGAAATTGAGGACAGAGAGCTTTTGGAGCAGATGCTCACAGAAAAATTCTGCAGAAGAGTGCATATCAAGGTACCCCAGAAAGGGGAAAACGCAAGGTTGCTGGAGCTGGCTATGAAAAATGCCAGGGAGGAAGCAGAGCGTTTTACCAATCGGGAGGAGCGCTATACAGGAACCATTCAGCTGCTGGGAAAAATGCTGGGCATTCCCACACCGGAGCGGATTGAGTCCTTTGACATCTCCAATATATCCGGGACGGATATTGTAGCCAGTATGGTGGTTTTTCAGGACGGAAAGCCAAGAAAGAAGGACTATAAACGCTTCAAAATCCGGGACCTGGACGGTCAGGACGACTATGTCTCCATGCATCAGGTTATTTCCCGCCGTTTTGCGCATTATAAAAACGGCGATCCGGGCTTTGAGACGGCTCCGTCTTTGCTTCTGATTGACGGCGGCGTTCAGCATGCCCGGACAGCCCGTCTTGCCCTGGCGGAGCTGGGACTGGATTTCCCGATTTTTGGCATGGTTAAGGACGATCGTCACCGGACCAGGGCTTTGGTGACAGAGCATGGTCTGGAAATCCGCATAGACAATCAGCCGGCCATTTTTTCTTTTGTGGGCAATATTCAGGAGGAAACCCACCGGTTTGCCATTACCTACCACAGACAGCTGCGCAGCAAACGGCTGCGGTATTCCAAGCTGGATGAGATTCCGGGCGTCGGGCCCAAGCGGAAGGCACAGCTGCTGAAAATGTTTAAGTCACTGGACGCAATCGGCAGAGCTTCCATGTATGAGCTGGAACGGCTGCTGCCCAAGCCGGTGGCTGCGGAAGTGTACGAGTTTTTTCACAAGGAGGATCATTCACAATGCGAGTGATTTCAGGATCAGCCAAAGGCGTTACGTTGAAAACGCCCTCCGGCATGGAGACCCGTCCCACAACAGACCGGGTAAAGGAAGCGGTATTCAGCATCATTCAATTCCACATTCCGGGAGCCCAAATTCTGGATTTATTCGGCGGAACCGGTCAGCTGGGGATTGAAGGCCTGAGCCGTGGCGCAAAGTCTGCTGTTTTCGTAGACCGGAGGGAAGAAGCCTGCGCACTCATCCGGGAGAATCTCCGGCGCGCCAAGCTGGAAAGCGGAGCCAGGGTTGTTCGCAGCGACTATATGACCTATCTGGACCGTTCAAAGGAAAAGTTTGATATTATCTTTTTGGACCCGCCTTATGGGGAAGATTTCCTGGAAAATTCCCTGATAAGAATAACAGAAATTGACATTTTACAATCTGGTGGTATAATAGTTGCAGAACGCCCATTGGGAAAGGAATTGTCTTTGGATCTGCCTGGATTTTCCAAATCCCGGGATTATAAATATGGGAATACTTTGATTGCTGTATATCAGAGAAATCCCGTTTTGGAGGATAGGGCATGAAAATAGCCATTTATCCCGGCAGCTTTGACCCCATTACCAGCGGTCATTTGAATATCATTCGCAGAGCATCCCAGATTTTTGATCAACTGATCGTCTGTGTCATGGTGAATGCTACCAAATCACCTATGTTTTCTCAGGATGAGCGGGTCAATATGATTCGCAAGGTGGTTGGGGATCTTCCTAATGTGGAGGTGGATGCCTCCCGGGAGCTTTTGGCAGAGTACGCCAAGCGGAAGGGCGGCTGTGTCATTGTGAAGGGGTTGCGTGCCGGTTCGGACTTTGAAAATGAATTTCAAATGGCCCTGATCAACCACAAGATTAACCCTAACCTTGACACCATGTTCCTCACATCAGAGCACCAGTATATGTACTTAAGTTCCAGTACAGTCAAGGAGCTTGGGGGTTACGATGTGGATTTGTCGGATTTTTTACCGGCGCAGATTATACCGGAATTCAAACAGCGTATTGCTGATATTCACCAAGGAGGAAACAGAGAATGAACGAGCAGCACATTGAAGAGATGCTTTCGGCACTGTATGATATGATTCAGGATGCCAGAGGTGTGCCCCTGGCTTCGGATAAGTGTATGGTGGAGCGGGACAAGGTTCTGGACATGCTGGATGAAATTATTTCCCAGCTTCCCGTGGAAATCAAGCAGTCCAAAACCATTGTGGAGTCCCGCAATGAGCTCATCGGCCAGGCCCGCCGGGAGGCAGAGAGTCTGATGCGTGAGGCACAGGAAAAGGCCGACAAGCTGATTTCCGAGGAGGCCATCTATCAGGAGACCAAGCGTCAGTGCCGGGAGATGGTTCAGCAGACCCAGACCCGCATGGCTGAGCTGCGGAAGGCAAGCAACGACTATATGGACGATGCCCTTCGCCGTACTGAGGAGGCGGTAGCTATGTCCCTGGAAGATGTGCGTGACACCCGCGCCAAGTTCAAGGCATTGGTTGAGGCCCAGGAACGCCGTTCTGCTGCTGCCGCAGAGGATAATAACGAGGCCGAATAATATAAAAAGGCAGTTCAACAAATATGGCTTGAACTGCCTTTTTTATACGTGTTATCAAACAGTAGGTTAGGAAAATGAACTACATGGAGCGATACGAATTTTGGTGTAATGCATGTCTTCCCGAGGCAGTAAAAGCAGAGTTGCTTGCTATTCGGGATGACGAGGAGGAACTCAAGGGCCGGTTTGGCGGCGACTTGCAGTTCGGTACGGCAGGTATGCGTGGTATCATGGGTGCAGGCAGCAACCGGCTGAATGTCTACACTGTACGCAGAGCGGCCCAGGGCATGGCCGCCTGGCTTTCTGAAACGGATTTGCCCCAGAAAGCTGCCATTGGCTACGACTCCCGGCACAATTCCCAGTTGTTTGCTGAGGTTTGTGCAGTGGCGTTTGCAGAGAAGGGGATTACCACCTATCTTTATGACCGTCTGGCACCTACCCCCATGCTGTCCTATGCGGTTCGGGAGCTGGGCTGCGGTTGTGGTATTGTGATTTCCGCCAGCCACAACGCCGGCGCATATAACGGGGTTAAGTGCTACGGACCGGACGGCTGCCAGATGACTGATGAACCTGCTGCAGTCGTCACCGAGAAAATCAGCCAGATTCCTTACTTTGTTCCTGAGGCAGATACCTTCGAAAATTACAGAACCAGCGGCCTGATTCACTACATCGACCAATCCCTGTGGGAGCGGTACTACCAGACAGTTCTGGCTGAGGCTGTGGAGCCTGAAATGATTGCCAAAGCGGGCCTTAACATCGTCTATACCCCGCTGTGCGGCACCGGTAATGAGCCTGTGCGGGAGGTTCTGGGGCGCCTGGGAGTCAATATCACAGTCGTTGAGGTGCAGGAGAAGCCCGACGGCGATTTCAAGACCTGTGAGTATCCCAATCCGGAAACGGATGCAGCTCTGAATGAAAGCTACAAGGTGGCAGAAAACGCTCCCTGCGACGTGATTCTGGGAACCGACCCGGACTGTGACCGTGTGGCCATCGCTGTTCTTGACGGAAAGGGTGGCTATCGGAAGCTCTCCGGCAACGAGCTGGGCTGCCTGCTGATGGATTACATCCTCAAGGCCCGGACGGCCAGAAAGGACATCCCGGAAGGGGCCATTGTGGTACGCAGCATTGTTTCCTCTCCTCTGGCTGACCGGATTGCGGAGCACTACGGTGTTACCATGAAAGCGGTACTCACCGGCTTCAAGTACATCGGCGGCGAGATTCTGGAGCTGGAGAAGAAGGGAGAGGAAAAGAAATTCCTCTTTGGCTTCGAGGAAAGCTGCGGCTATCTGAAGGGCACCTACGCCCGGGATAAGGACGCAGTGGTGGCTTCCATGCTGGTGTGCGAAATGGCTGCAGCTCTGAAGTGCAGCGGAAAGACCATTCTGGATGCTCTGAAGGACGTTTACAGCACCTACGGCTACTATCTGGCCCATGTGCAGAGCGTTGAGCTTACGGGCGCTGACGCCATGGAGAAGGCTGCAAAAATGATGGCTGACCTCCGGGCCTCCATTCCTGAAAGCATTGGAGGCGCGAAGGTTACCTGCGTCAAGGATTACCGCAGCCAGGTAAGCAAGGATGTAATGACAGGGGAGGAGAGCGTAATCAACCTGCCCAAGTCCAACGTGCTGGAGTTTGTACTGGGTGCCCAGGGCAGCGTGATTGCAAGACCCTCCGGCACGGAGCCCAAGGTAAAGTTCTACTATACCGCCGTTGGTGCGGACGAGGCTTCTGCCAAGGCGTTGCTGGATAAAATGGTTGCACAGATTTCCAAATAAATTTGAGACCCGGAACGGGAACTGCTTAAATTGCAGTTCCCGTTCTTTTTTTATACCTGATGCATAGAATCCCATTGAAGGGGAGGGATCTGAGATGATTGGAAAAAAATTTAATAAGCAGCACTCACTGATTGGTTCGGCGGCTGTGGGTTTGGGTGTTGGAATGCTCATAGAGGTGATGGGAGCTCTGTTCTGCGCCTTTCTCATAAACAAAGAAGCAGTGCCGCAGACAAGTATGGGTGTTATGGCAATCGTGGTACATGGTGTAAGCGCAGCAGCGGGAGGATTTGCTGCGGGAGTAAAAAACGGAGGGCAAATTGCATTCGTATGCGGAATCGTGGGACTTGCCATAGCTGCAATCTGGGCCGGCGTTGGGATGCTGTTTTTTGGTGGAATCGGAGGGGGGATACTGGGGAATCTGGCAGGCATCCTTACAGGATCTGTAATTGCGTGCGGACTTCAGCTCCTCCCCAAGAGAGCCGGATTGAATAAGTTTTCTGGGTACTCTCGTTAAAATGTACAAATACGCCCAAAGGGTAAATAAAATTTACCCTTTGGGCAGTAAACGCAGCTTTTCTTGCATTTACAATATCTTGTATGGCACAAATAGATAAGGGCCCAATATATTGAAATTAGTTGAAAATGATAAAAGGAAATGCAGCGACAGTTTCTAAAGTTTACATAACGGCGTTGACATAAGTATGGGCATAATTGACAAAATATTCAAATTATCACATTTCGACTTGTATTTTCGTTGAAATTGGTGTATAGTATACGGGTACTTACATACTCTTATGATTTGTATTGTTATGTTATGTCCTCTGCGGCGCCGTTCCGATTACACGGTTTACCTTGGAGGGCAACGCAATGATAACGAAAAAGTACAGCTTTTCAGGATTTCTTTCATCTGTTCGTCCCGGTGTTCCAATGCTGCTTGGCGTATGGGTATCGGGTATGGCTTTCGGAATTTTTCTCTGTCAGTTTCTGAAGGAAGTAGTTATGTCTCTGATGGGTTCTGTTTTGACAGGCAGAATCTCGATCATTGCCTTGTTACTGACAATTTTGATTCCTCTGACAGTTTCATTCCTTTGTCAGCGCTACCGTTTCTTCTTACTTGTTTATCTGACCGCTTTTGCTGAAGCCTTGATTCTTGGGTTTTCCGCTTATGCAGTTGTACTATATAGCGGCCATGCCGGCTGGTTGATTCATTTTTTTCTGTTGTTTCATTGCTATATTGGAGCTGCGTGTTGGTTGTGGCTTTGGCTCAGGCAGTTTTCCGGTTGCGATTCCACATTTTCACGGGACTTGTGGATATGCGCTATACTGACGGGAGCTGCCGGTGCGGTGGATTATTTTCTGGTGTCACCTTTTTGGGGTACACTTTGGCATTAACAAAAGAAAGGTAGCATTTTTCTCATGTTGGATTTGATTCAGGCCTATGAAAATTACCTGACAAAGGTAAAACAGGCATCTGCCAATACAGTTGCTTCCTATATGCGGGACATTCGTCAGTTTTCCCAATGGCTGCGCAGTAGTGAGGATCTGGATGTTTTGGATGCCCAGCAACTGAATATCGCCAAGTATATGGAGAATCTGGCTTCCGAAGGAAAGTCCAGCGCTACGATTTCCAGAAATCTGGCCAGCCTGAAAAATTTCTACAACTATCTGACCAGCTCCGGCTTTTTGGAAAAAGCACCGGTAATCGAGATACATATCCAGAGGGAAGAGAAGAAGCTTCCCCAGATTCTGACCAACCGGGAAGTGGAGCTGCTCCTTTCCCAGCCCGTCTGTGTAGACCCGAAAGGCTATCGGGATAAGGCCATGTTGGAAGTGATGTATGCCACCGGCGCCCGGGTGACTGAGCTGATTGACTTGAATGTCAGTGATGTGAACCTGGAGCAGAGAACCGTCAAGTGCAGCAGCGCAAAGAAGAGCCGGTTTGTTCCTCTTTACCCGGTGGCGTTTCAGGCACTTTCTGATTACATGCAGAAAGTGCGCCCGGGCATGATTGCCTCACCGGATGAGCAGGCCCTGTTTGTAAACATGAGCGGTGAGCGAATCAGCCGTCAGGGATTCTGGAAGATTCTGAAGTTCTATCAACAAAAAGCCCATATTGAGAAGGATATTACCCCCCATACTCTGCGCCACAGCTTTGCGGTTCACCTTTTGGAAAACGGTGCTGATCTGGGCTCCTTGCAGGAGCTGATGGGACACTGCGATATCTCCTCCACCCAAGTTTACACCCAAATGGTGAATAAGAAGATTAAATCCGTATACGAGCATTGCCACCCCAAAGCATAATGAACACAACACCCGGTTTCCTCTGGAAGCCGGGTATTTTTATGTAAAGAATGCCGGGCGCAGTCTTCTAAAACTGCACCCGGCACAGAGTATTTGGTTTTATAAATGCACGATACCTGCTTCCACCAATTTCTGCAGGCTCATGAGAATACCCAGCTTGGCATGATACCAGGTAAGTCCGCCCTGAAAATATACCGCATAGGGAGGGCGGATAGGGCCGTCAGCAGACAGCTCAATGGAGGAACCCTGGACAAAGGCTCCGGCGGCCATAATCACATTGTCATCATAGCCAGGCATTGCCCAGGGCAGGGGATCCACGTAGGAGTCCACCGGGGCCGCAGCCTGAATGCCTTTGCAGAATGCAATCATGGCCTTTTCGCTTCCCAGCTCTACCGCCTGAATGATATCATGGCGGATTTCCGAGGCACCAGGGACACACTTGAAGCCCAGAGGCTCATACAGATTGGCTGCGAAAATAGCGCCCTTTTCAGCGCCGGCCACCACAGTGGGTGCCAGGAAGAAGCCCTGGAACAGAGCCGGCATCAACCCCAGATTGGCACCTACTTCCTGACCAAGTCCGGGGGCAGACAGTCGGTATGCACAGCGGCTGACACATTCTTCCGTGCCACAAATATAGCCGCCAATAGGAGCCAGACCGCCGCCGGGGTTTTTGATCAGGGAACCTACTACCATGTCTGCACCCACATCAGAGGGCTCTATGGTTTCCACGAATTCTCCATAACAGTTATCCACCATACAGATAACATCCGGTTTTATTTTTTTGCAGAAGGCAATCAGCTTGCCAATCTGCCGGACAGAAAAGGTGGGTCGGGTGGCATAGCCTTTGGAGCGCTGAATGGTGATGACCTTGGTTTTATCATGGATTGCTTTTTCAATCCGAGGATAGTCAAAGGAACCATCCGGAAGCAAATCCACCTGCCGATAAGTTACACCGTACTCCGCCAAAGAGCAGGGGCTGGGCCGAATGCCGATAACCTCCTGCAAGGTGTCATAGGGGAGCCCCACAGGGCTTAAAAGCTCATCCCCGGGGAGAAGATTGGCAGAAAGGGCTACAGTCAGTGCGTGGGTTCCGCAGGTGATTTGGGGGCGCACCAAGGCAGCCTCCGTATGAAATACATCCCGGTATACCTTTTCCAGCGTTTCCCGGCCTACATCATCATAGCCGTAGCCGGTGGTAGCGGCAAAACAAGGGGCTGCCACCCGGTTTTTTTGCATGGCATGCAGTACCTTGGCCTGGTTGTACTCAGCAATTTCATCAATGGCCTGGAAGCGTTCAGAAAGCCCTCTCAGAATTTTCTCGCCGTATTGATATACCTCGCCGGAAACGCCCATTTTTTCGTATTGTTCCAATAATGCGTCCATAATAACCTTCCTTAGCATCAAAAAACTTTATATCCTGTTGCAGTATAACGAAAACCGCCTTGGTTGTCAATACC
>OVXI01000030.1_pt1 | contig 40351 bp, 64 predicted proteins | sample 1732031 | NCBI WGS metagenome assembly OVXI01 (sample SAMEA4545821, study PRJEB24839) | metagenome | biome: chicken; feature: ceca content | place: Italy | collected 2013-05 | reverse complement strand
GAATTATTGCCGCGCTCGCTTTAGATAAATTCAACAGCAAAGTAAAAGTAGAGTAATACAAATCATTGCCCGGGAACTTAAAGCCGGATGAAAACTTAATGATCAGAAGTTTTCATCCGGTTTGTTTATTCATAAATTTTCTGAATTTTATGTATTTATTTACTTTTTAAACTATTATAATATATTATATAAAATTTATTTAAAATACACTAAGTCTTGAAGAATGTCAAGACTTGATTTTAAATATTTTTGTTGATATGATTCGATTGAGTCGAATCGTATGGTTCGATGATTTCGAATCATAGAGATCACACAGATCTGCCTGAAAGCCTGAGTCGATGAGACTCTTCAGGCAATACGTGAGTGTGTAAGATGCTCACTGCGCTGATAGCTTGTGACCATCTAACCCTCATGAGCCATTCTGAGATAAACCCACATCAACAAACCCTACAGGTTTGTCTCTGTGTGTTGATCTCAATCATGGATTCGGGTTGTCACAAGTCACTATGTGACTCTGTGTGTGGGGATCTTCGTCGTATCATGTCTGTCTGTGTTTGGGCATGACACTACGACGATGCCTGTTGTGTGTCAAACAGGTTTGTTTCAAACCGATTGTGTTGTGGTGATCAGACACGATTTACGTGGTTGCCTGTGTGGGGGTGAATGCTTGAATATCAAAATGATTTCTGATGAAAAATCTGTGTGTTGCGAGGCATTTCTGGCCCTGAAACAGATCATGCTGGATGCTGAAAAAAGATACAACACAAAACTGTATCTTGACAGTCATGTTGAGTTTGGAAAGTCAATCCTTGAGACTTGTGTTTTTATCCATGGGGACAGGAACGTGGTGAACATTGTGTGTCTAAAATTAATCAACTGGCAACACAGACATTACCATCGTGGTTGGGAATACATGCTGTATGCTTATCCAGCAGAAGATTTGTTAGAGCGACAGTGATTTTTGTTGTGTGAGGGAGAGAGAAATGGGAACCAAATACCGTGTAACATCTGATTTACATTACTGGCATAAAAACATCCTGAACTTTGAGAGTTCAAAACGTTTTCGTGGTGATTTGTACAAAACCGTTGAACAAATGAACCAAGACCTCACAGTGAAATTTAACCACGGCGCAGATGCCGATACTGTGACTTTTGTGCTTGGTGATTTCTGTTTCGGTCATGGCAAGCAAGTTATTAAAAGACTTGAAGAAATTCTTGATGAGCTTGTTGGGCATATCGTCCTTGTCAAAGGTAATCATGACAATTTTGATGCGATTAAAACATTCAAAAAACGTGGTCATGATGTGTGCGATTATTACGAATTTAACGATTATGAACAAAAAATTTGTATGAGTCATTACCCGTTTGCAGCGTGGAATAAATCTCACTATGGGTCTGTGTTCTTGCATGGTCATTGCCACGGATCTTACAGTGCAAAAGGACGGATTCTTGATGTTGGTTGGGATGTACATGGGAGAATTTTGGGTCTGCCAGAAGCATACCAAATGTGTATGGGAAAAGACGTTTTCACTGCTGATGGTCATTGAATAATTATTGAGATTTTATGAATGAAAATACACAAGATAACAGAAGATAAAATATTCTTCATGATGGATTCTGGTGCTTACGGATCCATCAAAAAAGATGATGTGGAAAAGCTGGTTGTTGCTAAAGATTTAACAAGCCAATCTGTTGACGCAAGACGATCAACATGTATAATTGAGTCATTTAATAAACAATCATACAATAGTGACGGTGAAGACAAATGAAATTTAATGTTGAAGATTTAGTAGCAAAAGGCCTTGTCAAAAAGAAGACTTATACCAGTGGTGAGTTTAAAGGTTTGTCTGTTTTGAAATACAGTAACAAAGTTTTCTGGGAAAACTTGTGGGATCAGGACAGTCGCTTACTTGATTGCCGTGGTATGGTTGTGGACAGTGATGACAACATTATTGTTTGGCCTTTTACAAAGATTTTCAATCATTTAGAGAACGGTACTGATCTTCCAAAAGATATGGTTGTGAATGCAGCACGTAAAGTTAATGGCTTCATGGCAGCAGTAAGCTCATACAATGGTGAGCTAATTGTTTCAACAACAGGAACTTTAGATTCCGATTTTGCAAAACTTGCAAAAGGTATGATCATGGAAGAATGTACTAATTTGCCAATGTTGTTATCATGTGTGGAAGAACCAAAGACAACATTTATCTTTGAGATTTGCGCTCCTTCAGACCCACACATTGTACCAGAAAAGGCAGGTGTGTATTTGATTGGTGTTCGATTTCATAAAGACAAATTAACTTCTATGCTTAGTGAAAAAGCTCTTGATCTTATCGCAAAAGAGTTCGGTTTTAAACGCCCAGAGATTTACATAAATATGCACTTTTCAGACATCCTGAAAATGTCTAAAGAATGCAAACATGAAGGGTTTGTTGTACGTGCTGCTACAGGAAAGCAAGATCTTCTCTTGAAGATCAAATCACCACACTATTTGGCGAAGAAATTTTTGATGCGTGGCGGTAAGAACAAGTGGGATATGATTTGGGGAAACCCAGAAGAAGCTAAGAAGAAAGTTGACGAAGAGTATTATAACCTTTTAAACTATTTGCGTGATAACTATTCTAAAGAACATTGGGAATGTTTGCATGAACAATTCCGTCGTGAAATTATTGAGGATTTTTTCGGAGGTACAATTTGAAACTGTGGTTGGATGATCTGCGAAATCCAGTAGATTATGGATACCCTAATGCGTTATGGTGTAAGAATCTCTCTAGCTTCTACTCATTACTAAAATTTATGAGTGATAGTGACATTGATTCCATCCATTTTGATAATGATTTGGGTGGTGATGAGGAAGGTTACGATGCTTTCATCTATATTGAACGTGAGCTTCATGATGGTAAGTTTATGAATCTTAAAGAGATTCACGTACATAGCTCTAACCCATCTGCCGTGAACAAGTTTATGTTGGCGAGAGAATATTTTGAAAACACTTTAGGTATAAAGTTTTATCGTCACCAATACTAAAGGAAAACTAATGAAAAAGTTATTTATTTTACGTGGTGTCTCTGGGTCAGGAAAATCAACTCTTGCTAAAGAGTTGTCTGATGATGGTCGTTGGCCTGTGTGTGAAGCTGACCAATTTCATTACACCGAAGACGGTGTGTATGAGTGGAAAGAAGAAAATATCCACAAAGCTCATCAATGGTGTCGTGACAAAGTAGAACTCCACATGCAGAATGAAGTTGAAAAGATTATTGTTTCAAACACAACAACTTCTGCGAAAGAGTTGAAACCTTATCTTGACTTAGCAGAAAACTACTGCTATGATGTAACATCTGTAGTTGTGGAAAATTATCATGGTAACGAAAGCATTCATGATGTCCCGAAGTTTATTCGTGACCGTCAAGAAGCTCGTTTACGTAACTCTTTAAAATTACAATAGGTGGTTATATGCGTCGATTACTTGTGATTAGTGGTGCAGGTATGTCAACAGAAAGCGGTATTCGTACATTCCGTACAGATACTTCTTCAGGTAAAGCCCTCTGGGATGAATATGATCTTGAAGAAGTATGTAATATTCATGCATTTCTGGGTAATTTTTACCACAAAACACACGAATTTTATAACAAACGCCGTGAAGAATTGAAGACTGTGCATCCCAACATGGCACATCTTCGTGTAGCAGAATGGTATAACCGTTATCCTGGACAAGTACGTAATCTTACAACAAATGTTGACGATCTGCTTGAACGCGCTGGCATTGAAAAGAAAGATATTCTCCATGTGCATGGTTTTCTAAAAGAGCTTGTTGTACAGAATGGTGAAGAGTTTCCTAAGCGTGTGATTGATGTTGGGTATACGGCTGTTGATCCTGATGATTACTGGTGGTGCAAGCCCAATGTGGTGTTTTTCGGTGAGAGTGCACCACTTTATCAGGACATGTTTGCCATGCTTGATGACTTGAATACTCAAGATCTTGTACTTCTGGTTGGCTGCTCTAACCAAGTTATAGATTTTAACTGGGAACTGCTACATGCAATCGCAAAACGAGGAATTAAACTCGTTGTGGTAAACCCAGCGATCAGTTACTTTGAGCAAGAGCAGTATAATAAATATGGTGTATACCAAATGCGCTGTGGAGCTGTTGAAGCATTTAGTAACAAAAAACTTATTGAGTTGGTAGAGAATCACCTTGAAGGAAAACCTGTTGTCACAAGCGAGGTATTTAATGCTTGAAAATAACTTTCCAACACTGTACGCCCTAAACAGGGATGGTACATATCAAGTGTGGAATGTGTGGGCAGATGGATCAGAAACTGTTGTTGAGTTTGGTAAAGAAAACGGTAAAATGCAGTATAAACGCACAAAATGCTTTGCCAAAAACATCGGTAAGAAAAATGAGACAACTGATACAGAACAAGCTGTTTTGGAGGCAAAATCTAAGTGGGAAAAACAAGTACGCCTTGGGTATCGCGTATCAAAGGATGATCTTACAAAAACCCAAGATTTCTCACCAATGCTGGCACATGATGCCATCAAAAGGAAAAGTTCTTTAGTGTATCCTTTGCATGTTCAACCAAAACTTGATGGTGTTAGAGCACTTGTTCTGGTTGGTGATGATGGCGTGCCTGTGTTTAATAGTCGTGGCAATAAAACATATCCTGTACAAGGTCAATTGCTTGATCAGATGTCTAAGCTAGCCAAAAAGACAGGGTTGAAAATGTTTGATGGTGAGTTGTATATTCATGGGTTAAGTCTCCAGAAAATAGTCTCTTTGGCTAAGAAATGGAGAACACCAGAAGAGATAGAGTGTGAGATAGAAAAAGACTATCAATCAGACATAAAGCGATTTGAAAAAGCAATTAACAATGGTGATGAATTTTGGAAAGACTCCGAAGGGTTAGAACATCCTATCACAAAGAAACCAGAGAAAAATATTAATAAGTATTGTGGTTATTCAAGTTTAGACTTAGAATATCATATTTTCGATATCCCTTCGAAAGATGACACACCATGGATGTCTTCTGACACAGACAAGTGTAGGTTTAATAATTTACAGAAAGTCTCTGAGTATACATGGCCTTATAACCTGATTAAAGTAGTGCACGGAGCAATAGTGTCTGATGAGGATCGTGTTAAAATGCTCATCAAGGAGTTTATGGAAGCAGGTTATGAGGGTGTTGTAATAAGGAACTTTCACGGAAAGTATGAGTTTGGACAAAGATCGTCTGATCTTCAAAAGTGGAAATTGTTTCAGGATGGTGAGGCCAGAGTTCTTGATTCCTTTGAGGATAAGAATGGAGAAGGTGTCCTGTTGTGTGCTGAGAAGGATGGTACACAATTTAACTGTAAGATGAGAGGCACACACGAAGAACGCTCACAAGATAATATGAAAAAACTTATCGGCAAGTATATAACTTTTACATACCAAGCAAGGACCGATGACGGTGTTCCGCAATTTCCTGTTGGCAAATGTGTTCGTGAGGTAGATTCTTTGACGTGGGATCCAATGTATTAAGGGTGGATAATTATGGTCTGGTACTGGATATTTGTGTTACTGGCTACTGTGCTGTTCTCTATATGTGTTTATATCGCATACAGATTCAGAAGCGATAAGTTAGATGACTTTATAGATTGGTTTAAGCCTAACATTCGAAGAATCATTATTGCTTGGGTGGTTGTTATTGGTATTCTTACATTTTGTCTTATCAGGCCAATAATTAACACTGTTGCTTGTCAGTTTGATGGTATAACATACAAGGTTGATACTTCCTATTCTTGGTACAAGAATGGTAGTTATGCAGATAAATGCCTTTTCACAGGTAAAAATGGTGCTTTGTTACCTTTAAGAATAATTCGTGATCAACCAGATGGCGATCATACATCAGATGCAGTAAATTAAGGAGAAGAGATGAATTTAAAAAATATGTATTCCACACTTGAAGCCATGAGCAAGCCTGATAACATGATTGCATATGGTCATCGTGTTGCCAAATGGAATGAGGTGGCAAGAATTGGTCGTGGTGGGATGTCAACAGATATCAAACTACAAACAAATCTTATTAAAGAGGAGCTTTCTGAGCTTATTGAAGCCTTATCATCATCCGACAAGGCAGCGGTTATTGATGCAGTTTGTGATCTTTTTGTCGTAAGTTCTTACGCTTTGCGTTTGGTGCAATGGGACACTGAAAAATGGGAATCATGCATGGTCCCTTCAGACACGGTTGAGTTGAAAATTGGTAGCTTGCTTGACCTTGTTCATAAAGACAAACCAATGATCTCTGATTATGCTGAGATCTTGAAACAAGTGGTTGCCTTATGTTATGGTTTGGATATTAATCTTAGCTATAATATGGAAGAGGTTCTTAACTCTAACGATTCCAAGTTCCCAACAATTGCACAACTGCTTGCTAAATATCCTGACTATAAAGATAAAGAAGTTGAAATGTTGGAATTTGAATGTAAAGAGATTGAGCGTCGTTCAAAAGGACGCTATAATTCTGTGATTCATGTCCAAGTTGGTGATCGCGTGGTGTTTATGGATGGTAATGGGAAAATTATGAAGCCCATCACATTCGTAGAACCAATTATTAAAGTATAAATTGTTGCAATTGCCCCTCTAAGGGGCATATTTTAACCATCATGGTGGAAAAGTGAAACTAGAAGATATCCTCAAGAAAATTGAGCAGTCTGGTGGTACAGAAGCACTGTTTCAGAAGTGTATTGTACGCTTTGTTGTAAAGCGTCGTTGGGGTGGCACTAAGAAATATGCCCACACTTGCTATGCCTACGAGCTTGGTGATGTGGCAGAGTATATTGCTCGTTGCGATGGTGAATTAGTAGGTATGGACTTTCTTTAATAGTCTTGACAAACCTTCTAAAATTTTTATAATTGCATTTATACATAGACAGAGGAGATAAAAATGCCACGTATGCCTAAAGTCAAAGTTGAACTGAAAAATACATTGCCTTCTGATCCTGTTGAGCGCGATCGCCTGAAAAAAGTCATCTTGGAAGGTGTTGAAGCACGAATTATGCAAAAAGATGCAGGTGACATGCTTAAAGATATCGTATCGGTAGAAAAAGAAAGCCACGGATACGACCCCAAATTCATTAATGCAATGATAAATGCAGAATTTGACCGACAATACCAAGCTGGTAAGAAACGTAAAGATCTTGAAGAGAAGGTCGAACAAATGGCTGAGGTGGATATTCTGTTTGGTCGTGAGGGATAATTGTGAAGACGTATTTAAATTGCGTTGGTATTCTTGTTTTTATCTGTGTCATCATTGGATTTGTAGTACCAACAATGCTGTCTGCAAAAGACACACTGATGGTAATGTGTGGTTTTGCAATGTTGTTTGTGTCTCCGATGATTGTTTTTGTCTGGGGGCGTAAGGTCTTCTTAGGCAAGTCTTCTAAGAAGAAAACTGGGAAACGTAAAAAGTAAGGAGATTGGGTTAATGTTTAAATCTATTAAACGAGTTATTTTTGCAGGTATTCTTGCAGTCTCTGCAATTGGGCTCACAGGTTGTGAGCGTGCAACCGTTCCAGCAGGTTACGTTGGCGTTAAAGTTGACCTGTACGGTGATGAAAAAGGTGTCCAACAACAAGAGGTTGGGGTGGGTAAGTACTGGCTGACTTGGAACGAAGAGATTTATCAGTTCCCGACTTTTAACCAGTTGCATAACTATGACCAACCATTCAATTTCCAGACAAAAGACTCTATGACAGTTTCTGCGAAAATTGGTGTTGAGTATTATGTTGATCGTTCTAAAGTAACCACTATTTTCCAGACGTACCGTAAAGGTGTGCAAGAAATTACAGAGGTAAACATTCGCCAGAATATCTCTGATGCTTTGATCAAAGAAGCTGGTTCAATGGATATCGGTACACTGGCTGGTGATGGAAAAACACAACTGCTTGAGCGTGTAACCAAGCATCTGAAACAAAAACTTGATCCTGTTGGTATTGTGCTTGTGAAGCTGTCTTATACTGACGATCTGGTGTATCCTCCACAGGTAACGGCTTCCATCAATGCCAAGATCGAAGCAACACAAAAAGCACTGCTTCGTGAAAACGAAATTCAGCAAGTGAAAGCTGAAGCTCAGAAACGTATCGAGGCTGCTCGTGGTGAGGCTGAGTCTAAACGCCTACAGGCACAAGGCGAAGCAGATGCTAAAATCTTGATTGCCAAAGGTGATGCAGAGTCTATTGAACTACGTGGTGCTGCCCTGCGTAAAAATCCAGAGATTATGCAGCTTGAAGCAATTAATAAATGGAATGGTGTGACACCTGTGTATATGACTAGTGGAGCACAAGCCCCGTTTGTAACATTACCTACAGGTAAATAATATACCGTATGCCCGATGAACTTTCATCGGGCTTTTTCAAAGGTGGTAAAAATGAAATTTAAAAACATTATCCTCCTGTCCTCACTTCTGTTTAGTCCTCTAGCAATTTCTACCACAAACACCTTGAGCCTTGAGGCAGAATATCGTGATGGTGATTCCAAAGTCTGTATTTATAGCGATGGGCATAGGACAGAAACAGTGGTTAAAGAAGGTGCTGGAAGCTGCCCATCAAAAAGAATATTTCATTAAAACATAGAACATAGATTGTTATGAAAAATATGTTAATAGTGTTGTTAAGTTTTATCCTGTCTTTATGTTTGGTAAGCATTGGATGGCTTGTTTGCCAAGATTATGATTTGAAGGCACTGATGATATGTTCTCTGCTGGCTCTTTTACCAATGCCCAGTTGGATGAGAATTTTGCATATGTACTTCGGGAGAAATCGGAATGAGATTAACTATTGAACTAGTACCTAAAACGGCATGGTTCAACAATTTACGTTCTTACTTATCAAAATCAGAATGGGACAAGGTAAGAAAGAAATGTTATGCAGAAGCAGGTTATAAATGTGAAATCTGCAGTGGAAAAGGACATAAACACCCTGTTGAATGCCACGAGGTATGGGATTTTGAAGATGGTAAGATCACCCTGAAAGGTCTTATTGCACTATGCCCATCGTGTCACGAAGTTAAACATATTGGTTTGGCTAGTTTACGAGGTAGAGGGCATATAGCTTTGAAGCATTTCATGAAAGTTAACAATATCCCTCAACATGTGGCTGAAAAATATGTTGAAGAGGCGTTTGCTCTGTATCGTGAGAGAAGTAAGCGTCAGGAATGGGAACTTGACGTTAGCTATTTGAAAGATTATTTAGGTAATACTTGAGAGGTGTTGTGGGGTATCCATACGATAAAAACTGGAAAGATAAAATCACAAATGATTGTGTAATTGTCTTAGATTTAGATCAAACATGTTACGTATCGGCTGCTGGTTCTGAAAAAAGAACCATCCGAGCGACGCATATTAAATCTGGGAAATCTAAAGAGTTTCGTAATCGCACAGAGTTTTGGGGATCAACCAAAAAAGTTGTAGGCGGTTGGCTAAAAGACCAAAATGCCAATATGGAAATGAAAGCAAAGGCCGCAGGAAAATCATTTACACCTTGGACGAGGGAAGACTTCCTTGTTGAAGATATCCAAACACCGGAGCCTGTTGAGAATTGCCTTCATCTTCTCAAAATGAAGATCAATGCTATTTTTGATCATCTTGAAATTAGCAGCAAGCAAGGTGTTGGTGTTCTTGGTGGTGAGAAGAATTTCCGTCTTATGCTTCCTGCCCCAGAGAGATATAAAGGTAATAGGGAAGATCTACTCAGGCCGTTGCTTTTGCAGGAAACGCGAGATTACGTTAAGAAGAAGTACAATGCAAAAGTCATCAATGGTGTTGAAGCAGATGATTACTTATCCGTACTAATGTACACAGGGTGGGAAAATTATAAGAAGACAGGTAAGTTTAATTTCCTGATAGCATCCTTCGATAAGGATCAGAAAGGAACACCAGGTCTGCTATTTGACACGATGCGTGATAACGGGGAGAAGCAGTGGAAACATCCAACCCCAATGCTGATTGATGACTCAATGGGTGAAATATGGATGGAAGGTAATAAGGTTAAAGGCTGGGGCAAAAAGTTCTTCGGTTATCAGATGCTTTGTGGTGATATTTCTGACAATATTAAACCATACCAGTGTTTTGATATAAACGGAAGATTTGGGGATACTGCGGCATTCAATTTGATCGGGCATCTTGGAACAGAAAAAGAGATGTGGGAAGCAATTGTTGACCAGTATAAGGCATGGTTTCCAAACGGGGTTGAATTTACATCTTGGGATGGAAGCCTTAAAAAGATGAGTGCTGGTCAATGGGCATCTGTAATTTTCCAGATGGTTTACATGAAAAGACACCCCAATGATAAAACAACACTAGCAACAGAATTGAAAAGGGTAGGGGTACTATGATAGATGTGATGATTATAGAAGCTGTGATGAGGGACTCCCAAGCACTTTCTGTATCGTCTTTGAAACCGAAGTTCTTGGTTGGTACAGGGCAGTGGAAATTAGTAGAAGATGAGAATGGTGATCATATCCTTTTTAAAGATGATTTTATAAACAAGGATAAAATATTTGCTGCACAGATTTTAGAAGATTGTGAGTTGGTAGAAGGAGAACGACTAGTTCTTCTGACAAGTGTGTTGCATGGTGATTTAGAATGTGGTTTAGTTTTATTTAAAGATCAGGCTGTTGAAAGTTTTGATGGGGGTTTAGATGCGACTGATGTCGGTTGACCAGTCAATCTCCCACTGCGCTGTTGTTATATGGGAGCATGGTGTTCCCATATATAGAGAGATGATTAGAACAGGATCTAACTCCAGCAGGTCTAAGAAAAATAAAGATGTTGTTTATTACGATACAGTTTACGAACAAATCAGACACATAGTTCAAAAGATCTTGGAATTAGTTGATAAGTACAAGATAGATAAGTATGTGATGGAGGATTTGAGTTTCGGATCTGTAGGGAATGCGACTCGTGATTTGGCAGGTTTGTTCCATTGCATTGTCTATGCCTTATGTGATAAATCACCTGAGTGGCTTGATAATATACATAAAATACCACCAACTTCTCTAAAGTCTTTTGCCAGAAACTTACTCCCAGAAAAAGATAGAGAAATAGTTAAAGAAAGACTTGACAAAAAGACTGGGAAAAAGGTATACTCATCTCGTAAAGTAAAGATGGAAAAATCACACATGATACGGGCTGTTGATTGTGTTTGTCCTGGTTGGTTAGATGGTATTACATTGGCTGCTGGTAAATCAGATTATGCTGATGCTTACTTAATAGGTAAAAAATTCTTGGAGGAATTATCCCAAGAAAGAGACAAAAACAACAGAAAGTAAAACGTAAACCAAGGAAGAAAGCAGTAAGCGTCCCTCTCAACGATAGTCTCTGGTTAAAAAATCCTAAGCAAATAGCTGAGTTTAGAGAATATCTAATCTTATACCAGAATGGTCTTGATCCTGTTTTAGGTGAGCCACTTCGCAACCCTTGTCTTGATCATGACCATTTTGAAGGGAAATGCCGTGGAGTCCTTAGTCAGTGTGTTAACACTTTCGAAGGGTACGTGTTGAAGGCTTGGATGAAGTATGTGTCACTTCACACAGAAACATCTTTGTCTACAGCATTAAGAAACCTTGCAGATTATCTTGAGAGGGATTTTAGCAGTTACCCTTTACATCCCTCATATAAGGATGACATGCTAAAGTTCTTAAGAAGATGCTCTAATGAAAAGATCATCGAAAGAGCAAAACAAGACCTTGGATTAGACATTCCTTCAACAACTAAGAAACAGGATAGTATTATCTTGTATTTGAAGGAATTTGTGAGGCAGACGGAGGAGAATTTTGGCTGGAGATTTGAATAACCCTCTACGTTTTTATTATAAAAACTGGAAAGGTAAGTGTGGCTACAGAAATGTTTTAGACCCAAAATTGTGGTTTGGAAAGACCCCTTATCACAAAAAACCTCAATGGCTAATGAGGGCATACGATATCGACAAGGGTGATGTCCGTGATTTTGCTGTTAACGATATCATCGAGTTTGTTAGAGAGGTGTAATGCTTAGTGCAGAAGAAATTCTAGAGTTAAAGTCTAAAGGTTTGAGCAACAGAGAAATAGCTCGTCGGTATCTGGGAAAAGAAAGTAAAGAGTCACATATCAGGTTAGTTCTTAAAGCTCACGCTCAGAATACAGAGGCATCAAAACAGATTGTGGATACCCTCACTAAAAAGCCAGGGGCAAAGATTTTTCTGGGTGATGTGGAAGTAGCACCAACGTTGGCTTGGGTATTTAGAAGAATTAAAGAAAACATCTCTCCGTCTCACGTAGAGAGCGAGCCATATATGTTGACATGGGCAGGGAAGTGGTTAGACAATCCAGCAATATTAAGTCGTAAATTACCTGACTACGAAACATTTAAAACAGATATCCATGATGACAGAGAGCTTGTGGAAGATTTGTGGCACATTTTGGATGAGTGTGATATTTTCATTGCACACAATGCTAAATTTGATAAAGGATGGGCAAACCAAAGATTTGCTTTTCATGGTATGAACCCCCCATCGCCATATATTGTTATTGATACTCTTGCAGAGTTAAAGAATGCTTTTTCATTACCTTCTAACTCCTTAGAAGCTGCGTGTAACTACTTTCAACTAGAGGCTCGTAAAAGACACCACGAAGGAATCTCTTTGTGGAAACGATGCTGCCACGGAGATGTTAAGGCATTTGAGGAAATGGAATATTATAACATTGGTGATATTCCAACACTGGAAGGTATTTATCTTAAAGTAAGACCTTTCATGAAAAAACATCCTAACGTTACACTTTTTAATGGGCCGGATGATAATGTTGAACTTCGTTGTGTAAGATGCAATTCTGATAATTTGTCAGTTATGGATGGTAAGGTAGGAACAACATATCTATCAAAATTTCAGGCTTACCGTTGCGAATGTTGTGGATCTGTTATGCGTGATAGACGTAATATCCGTACCAAAGAAGAGATGGCTAATACTCTTGTTAATATCATCTGATTGTGGGAGATTGAATGCATATTCTTGTTTTAAATGCACCGGCTGGCGCTGGAAAAGACGCTATTTGTTCTTATTTGAGTGAGAACATCTCTGGTGTGTTTCATGAAGAAGTGAAGAAACTACTTTTTGAAGTTGCTATCAGATCTGCTGGAGTCTCAAAAGATTTGTGGAACAGTCTTTATGACCGTAGATACAAAGAAAAACCTTGTCCTTACCTGCAAATTGATGGAGAACATGTTTCCCCACGAGAATGGATGATCCATTGTTCAGAGAATGTGATTAAACCAATTTTCGGACAGAATGCTTTTGGCAAAGCTGCTGTAGAGAATTTAAAGAAAAACCATCAAGAGGCATGGTTGGTTGTTTTTTCAGATGGTGGTTTTAAGGAAGAGATCCTTGAGCTTTCCAACTATGCTTATGAAACTGGTGGTAAATTCTTCTTGGCACGTATTCACAGAGAAGGTTGTGACTGGGGCAATGATAGTCGTAATTGGCTCTATTTAGATGGGATCCGAGGGTACGAAAGAGATTTCGAGAATATTGATGGTAAAATGGAAGAGTGTGCCAAGTCAATCCATAAGTGGTTCGTGTTTACTGTTGCGGAGCTTGAATAATGGAAAATTTTTCATTTGTGGTTGACGGTTTGTTTTGTGGTGTCGCCACAGATAACCATGACGCTAGCGAAACGGCAGGAAAGGCTAAAGCGGCATATAAGGTGTGGCGATCGATGATCATGTCTTGTTACATGACAGGCGATACTGAGTTCTGCGTTTGTGACGACTGGTTAGTGTTCAGCAATTATAAAAAGTGGTATCTGGATAATAAGAAACCAGATCACGCTCTGGATTTTAGCATTATTCAAAAGAGTAAATTATACAGCCCAGAAACTTGTGTGTTTACACCAAAATATCTTCTTTATTGTTTTCCTTATCCCAGCAAGGAGACAACGAAGTCTGGGGGTTTGCTTGGGACATCTAAAGTTAAGAACAAAGAAAGATGGCTGGCAGTTTATGTTAGTAAATATAAACGGTTGAAGCATTTGGGAACATTCGATTCTGAATTAGAAGCTCATCATGTATGGCTACGTTATGTAGTTTCTAAATGTGAAATGAACCTTGATTATTACCACCCCACAAATAAATATTACAACGAGACGGTTTATGATAATGCTGTTGGAAAATTGAATTTTCTAAAAAATGTTTTGGCAACAGGAGGGGTATTTAAAGGTGAATACGCTTAAGATCGGAATCGATGTAGATTTGACATTTGTTGACTCTGGGACACCTTGGATTGAGTGGTTGGAAAAGGTTTATGGTGTTAAAATGGATTTATCATTACCACCACCAAACCCGCAAGGTATGCTGTATTACAATGTTTCTAAGTATTTCCCACCTGCGAAGGTGCATCAGCTTAGCCCTTATGAGTTTTGGGAGGATCCCTATCTTTACGATAAGTTGAAGCCTCTCCCCGGTGCAGTTGAAGCAGTAGCTGCATGGGCTAAAGCTGGTCATTTTAATCATTTTGTTTCTTATTGTATGAAAGGTCATTTTTCATCTAAAGTGCGCTTTCTAAAAAGAGAAACAGAAGAGTTTTTCAGCTTAGAGCCTGGTTCCGGTCATGCTTTCTATGCAACAAAGCATAAAGCTGGGGTAGATGTTGATGTTATTATTGATGATAGGAATGAGTTCCTTAATCAGTTTGGTCCAGAGGTTATTAAAATTAAATTTAAAACACCTTATGATCAGTCTGAAGAATTAAAAACATCCCTAGACCTTGAAACAGATGATTGGTATACAATACGTGATTTTGTTTTAGACATAGCATGATTAGACGATGCACAAAAGGTGATTTTGTAGTAAAATATGGAGATTGGGTGGAAGTTTTCACAGAGGATGGGGACTTCTTAATCTCTTTTAAAGCTACCAGCGATATGTGTAATGATGTTCTTACAAGATATCTTGTTTTTAAAGCTGGTATGGATCCACAAACAAAGTTTAAGATAAAAAAGAGAGGAAGATGATGTTGAAAAAAGAATCTTTTGAATACCTTAAGACTGAAATGATTGCTCGTGCAGGTAAAATCATCCCTATTCTTGGTCTTGAAGGGACAGGAGTCACACTAGAAGATTTTGGTATCACAGAGGAATTTGTTACTAAAGTTATTAATGAGATGCATCTAAAAATCTTCACCGAAGAAGAGATTGAAGAAATGATCGCCTTCGATAAGAAATATTATAAACGTCGTGAAGCTCTTGAGAATATGGTTTCAGAAGCATATCTGAAACAGGTGGAGGGTTTTAAAGATGCGCTGCTGGAAAAACTGGAAGGTGCTGCATGATGAATAATCAGATTTCTGTGCGTATCGTAGCTGACAGTATTTCCCCACAAGGTATCAGAATTACCACTTTTGAGTTGGAGTACCCCCGCATTATTCATAGTGAACTTATGACGCATAGACTGTTTAGCAGGAATGCTATGAGCAGCAGAGCAATTCCAATCTCTAAGATGATTGAGCAAGTACGAAAAAATCCTGCCATGCCTGTTCAATTTGGTAAGAATAAACCTGGTATGCAAGATGATGGTAATCACAATGCTGAAATAGATGCTGGATATTCCCCAGAGGATTGGTGGCAATTAGCGGCTTTAAGTGCATCACGTTTTGCCGAAGCATACTCACAAGCTGGATACCACAAGCAGGTGGCAAATCGCTTACTGGAACCGTTCCAGAGGATGAAAACTGTTGTTACTGCTACGGATTGGAATAATTTTTTCCATCTTCGTGCAGATGGAGATGCAGACCCGACGATCCATAAACTAGCATCTCTCATGAAACAAGCTGTGGATGAGTCTGTACCTGAGCTATTAGAACCTGGTCAGTGGCACACCCCATATGTAGAGCACCTCTACACAGTTGATGTTGGTGAGGATGTTGGAGAATTTCATGGGTATTGTGTTTTAGATGAGAACAACGAGCCTGTGATGCTACGTGTTGATGAGGCAATTGCTATTTCTGTGTCTTGTTGTGCACAAGTCTCGTATCGCGTGCTTAACAACACTAAGGATAAAGCCCTTGATATCTATAAAAAGCTAACAAGTGGTGATAAGGTACACGCATCTCCTTTTGAGCATGTTGCAACACCTATGTTGGAGAATGAGGCTTCATTGTGGTGGGATGGACAGGCAAGTGACGGTGTGACGCATATGGATAGAAAAGGAAATATGTGGTCAGGAAATCTACGTGGGTGGGTACAATACCGCCAACTAGTTCCCAACAATGTTGTGGCAGGTTGACAAATTTAATAAAAATACATATTATGTTTGCATGATGTATAGGGGGCTATTTGTCCCCTAGTTTGCAAATGTGGTGGAGAATATATGAAAAAAACAAAACGTAAACCTACGCAGCATATTTCTGTGACGCTGGACTTTCTTCGCACAATCCCCGGTTTTAATATTAAAGAAGAAAATCAACTTCGTGCTGCGTTGTATGCTATTGGATTCCAAGTCAGTGATGCTGATGGACTTCCTAAGCATATTACAATGCTACACAACAAGAATGTTCGTTGTGCCAATTTCCCATCAACCTATAGAAAAACAACAATTTTTGTAGGTGATATGAGGAATGATTATCCATACGCAGGAATTTATAATGGTATAGATATTCTTGATGTAGAAATGTATTCAGAAAAGGATATGGAATTTGTTATTGATCTTCCATACGATCTTCCTGTGGCAGAAAAAGTCAATGTCAGAAAATACACAAAGCGTGTCGAAAGAAAACAAAGCCTAGATATTAGTTTTGATTCTAAAGATGAATCATGGCTTGGCGATGTGTTTGGTCTGGGGGATTAATGGCGCGAGAAAAGACCAAATGGAAAGATCGCGGTTTTGATGATAAATATCATTATGCTGGGTGGTTATATTTTAATGATCTTACAGATGATAGCAAGATGTATGATGATGTTTATTATGACGCGTATACCGGAAAAGTAATTAATATCCTTGCAGATGATAGAGACTCTTTAAAAGAGGATCTTAATGATGAAGCTGCTTTATTTTTGGCTAAATATGATGTAGAAGAGAAGGGGAATGTTTGATTACTAAAGTTATTAAAAGCGATGGATCAGAGGTAGTATTCGACCCTGAACGCCTTAACAAAGCTGCCATTTTTGGTGATGATGGCAATGGCAACTGGTCGCACATTGCTCTTGACGCATACAAAAGATTATATGATGGTTGCACGACAAAAGAAGTGAACCAAGCTATTATAGATGCATGTATTAGCCGTAAAGATGAAGCACATGCACGGATGGCTGGTAGAGTTTTAGTCGGACAGATTTATAAAGAAGCCTTTGGTGGGTTCACAAAAATTCCAAGTTTGCCAAATTTCTATCATCGTATGGTTGATTCAGGCTATTGGGAAGATATGAAATACACAGGTTTGGAGTTAACAGCATTAGAAGCTGTTATCGATCATAGTAAAGACCTGTCTTACGGGTATGCTGTACTGAAACAGTTCCGTGATAAGTACGGAATTAAGGATGCTGTTAATGACATCCTTTTTGAATCCCCACAGATGATGTTTATGGGGATGGCAATGGCAGTTATGAAGAATATGCCCAAGGCTCGTCGTATTAAAGATGTGACAAAATTGTACACATATTTGTCTGATCTTAAGATTAACGCCCCGACCCCATACCTTAACGGGCTTCGTACCGGAAAAACAGGATATGCTTCGTGTTGTGTAATTAAAGCAGACGATACAGCTAAATCCATCGGTGTCGCACGAGAAGTTGCATATACGATGACTGTTAATCAAGCTGGTATCGGTTATTATCTGGCATCTCGCTCTATTGGTGATGGTGTTAGAGGAAACACAATCAAGCATATGGGTAAACTACCTTATTATCGTGGTATTGATGCTGGGGTAAAAGAAAATAGGCAACAGTCCAGAGGTGGTTCAGCAACAGTTTCTTTCTTAGCTCTTGATCCACAAATTGATGAATTAATTCGCTTACGTAACCCTATGACTGTGACATCTAAGCGGATTAACACAATGGATTATTCCGTTGGTATTAACAAATCTTTTGTCAATCGTGTTGCGAAAAACCTGGATTGGATGCTGGTATCTTATAAAGATGCCCCACAACTCCATGATGGGATGTTCACTATGACAATGGAGGAGTTTGACTCTGAAGTTGATAAGATTGCCAAGGATGCTTCTATTCCAAAAACTTGGATTAAGGCAAGAGATTTGGCAATAGAGATACTTACCCAGCGTACAGAAACTGGTAGACTTTATGTTTACTGGACTGACGAGATGAATAGACACACCCCATTTAAGGAAATTATTTATTCAAGCAATTTGTGTTGTGAGATATCGCTACCAACAAAAGGTTATTCAGATATGCGTAACCTCTTCAAGTATGATGCTGAAGATGGTGAAGTTGCTTTATGCTTCCTAGCATCGTTGGTTGCTGGCAGAGTTAAACAAGAAGAGTATGAAGATGTGGCATACTATACCGTGCTCATGATTGACAACGTGATGGATATCATGACCTATCCGTATGAAAATATGGAGAGTACAGTTAAAAAACGTAGGTCTATTGGTGTTGGCATCACAAACGTGGCGCATTATATTGCGACACATAGAGTTCCTTATGGTTCTCCTGAGAGCAAACAGTTGGTACATGATTTAGCTGAATTGCACAGCTACAGCCTTCATAAAGCAAGTCTGCGGTTAGCTAAAGAACGTGGTGTTTGTGAGTGGATTGGTAAAACAAAATACCCATCTGGCTGGCTACCGATTGATACTTACAACAAAGCGATTGATAGTGTGGTGAAGGATCCTACACTCAAACAGGATTGGGAGTCCTTACGCAAGGAGATTGTTGATTTTGGTGGGATCAGGAACAGTGTGTTGGAAGCCTACATGCCGAACGAAAGTTCGTCTTTGGCGACAAACACAACAAACGGTATATACCCTGTTCGTGATCATGTAATCTTTAAAAAATCACCTCAAGGCCAGGTTCTTTTTATCGTTCCTGATTATGAAAAATTAAAAGATTACTACACATCTGCTTGGGATACACCAACAAATGATCTGATAGATATTTATGCTCTGTTCCAGAAATTTACTGGACAGGCGATCAGTGCAGATCTCTACCTTGATTACACCAAACAAAAAGATGGTAAGATTTCTATGAAAGAGCAGTTAGGATATCTTATCAAAGCAACAAAAGTGGGTATGAAAACGTGGTACTATCTAAATTCTAAGGTTGGTGCTGGTGATTCCTTGACAGCGGAACTTCACGCGAAGAAACAAGCTGAGGAAGAAACTAAAAAGAACTATCCTTTGATTGCAGATAGTTCAGTTGAAGATCCGTACTGCGAGAGTTGTGCATTGTAATTTATTAAGGGGCGAAAGCCCCTTTTTCATCGAGGTCTAAATGGCATTATTCAATACAGAAAACACAGCACATAAAACTGGGGATTACCCTCTGTTTCTTGGTCAACAGATGGGGATGTATGACTCCATTAATAAAAAATACCCAAAACTTTTCGATTTGTATAAAAAACAAAAAGAGCAAGATTGGTCAGAAGACGAAGTTGACTTGGTGCAATCAATTTCAGATTTTGCCACATGCAGTAAATCAACCTATGATGTTATGGTGCAAACTTTGATGTGGCAATGGGAAGCTGATAGTGTTGCAGCACAATCAATTATCTGTTTATTTGCCCCATTCATCACAAACAGTGAATTATACGCTTTGATGATGAAACAGGCAGAAATCGAAGTGCTTCATGCTTTGACATACTCAGAAATTGTCAGACAGTGTTTGCCAAATGCACGAGAAATTATTGAAGAAGTACAAAACAACCAAGAAGTTTTAAACAGATCTGGTGTCATTGTCAAATATATGCGTGAACTAGAAGTTCTTGGTGCTAAATACAGACTGGATCCTGCTTCTATAGATAAAGAAGAAGCCCGTAGAGGCATTCTGAGAGCTATGTTTGCTCTGCTTGGGCTGGAGGCTATAGAGTTCATATCCAGTTTTGCGTGCACATTTGCTCTGGCTGAACAAGGGATCTTTGTTCAAGTGGCACAACTTGTGCAAAAAATAATGCTTGATGAGATTCTCCACACAAAGAACGACTTGGCAATTATTGAAATTCTGTTAGAAGACCCTGTATGGTTGAACAGCTTTAATGCCATCAAACATGAATTGAAAGAAATTCTTGACGAAGTTAGATTAAAAGAGTATAGTTGGAGTCACTATATCTTCAGTGGTGGTAGAGCAATCATTGGCCTTAACGAACCATTGCTGAAAGAGTGGGTTGACTATAATTGTTCTCCTATCTATGATCATTTTGGATTTGATAGAGACTTCAACCCTCCTTCCAAAGACCCTTTGCCGTTTATGCAAGTATGGATGAATCCTGCGCTACAGCAGACGGCTAACCAAGAAATGTCTAACACAGATTATCGTGTTAACACCACAGTGAATGATGCAGAAGAAGAAATCTGGGATTTTTAAGATGAAATTTAAAGAATGCACGTTTTTAATTTATGGGAAAGATAACTGTCCTCATTGTGTAAGGGCAAAAGAGTTTGCAAAACAAAAAGGACTTAACTTTATCTATAAGAAATTAGGAGAAGACTTCACCAAAGAGGAATTGGTCTTAAAATGTTCCCCTGTTATCCCAAAAACAGTCCCACGGATTTTCTATGAGTGCGGTGTCGATACTGTGTATGTTGGTACGGCAGATGAATTTATTTCGTTTATTAATACTGAACTGGGGAATAAACAATGAAAGTTGTTAAACGTGATGGTCGTGAAGAAGATTATGATGGTGTGAAAGTTATTAGAGCAGCAGAAGCTGCTCTGATTGCTGCTGGTTATGGTGAGAAATCATATCCTCTGGCGTGTGCAGTTGGCGAGCAAGTCTATGGAACTCTGGAAAAATCAGAACCACCACAAGAGAAAGTGGCTGTTTGTGATATTCACCGCATTGTGGAAGATTCACTAATGGATCTTGACCTCAAGAATGCTGCACGGGTTTATATTGAATATCGTAAAACGCGTGATAACGTTAGGGAAAGTAAAGGAAAGCTGCTTGCAGATATCACGGGATTCTTGGAACAAACTGCCGATGAATTTACTAAAGAAAACGCTAATAAACCAAGTGGGGTGGTTAGCAGCCATCGTGATCTTCTCGCTGGTATCCTTAGTAAGCACGTTTCACTAACTCAAATTCTACCAAAAGAATTAGCTGAATGGCATACAAATGGGTATGGTCATGTCCATGAATAACATCGTGGCCTTACTGAGTGATCAGTATTGAATAACTCTGTTAACGCTGATTGCAAAGCGGTGTGCAGTAAAACTGTGCTAACGGTTCAGAAGCAGGTGACTGCATTATGAGTAAGGGAGCCTAAACCCTTCGGCTAAGGGGCAAGGTAATACCGTGCTAAGACGAAGTATCACTCCGTGAAGATAATAATTCTGAGTGAGACTTCGTTATGTGTATCGACTATCCTTCGGGAGTAAGCTGGAGACGCTACCAGTTGAAAAGCAGAGAATCTCTTTTGAGATTATGATATAGTCATTGCCTATAAAAATGTAGGAAAATCAAGGATTTAGATTACTTAATAAGTCCGCACTTCAACTGTAGTCTTGTAGATTACAGAGATATGTTGGAAAACGGTTTTAAAATTGGCAACGCAAAAATAGAAAAACCGAAATCGATAGGCGTTGCCTGTACAATTCTTAGCCAGATATCACAAACCGTTTCAAGTTCAAGTTATGGGGGTCAGTCATATACTCATATCGATGAAGGATTAAAACAATATGCCAAGGCAAGCTACGATAAAAATCTAAAATTTTGTCAGGAGCAATGGCTGCCAGACCCAGAAGGTGTAGCTATGCAGATGACGGAAAAAGATGTTTACGATGCTATGCAGACATTGCTTTATCAGGTAAATACCTTGATGAGTGCTAACGGTTAACACAATGGCCGTTATAAAACTCTCCTAACCACACAAGTGGGGTCAGATATATTCTGGCTAACGGGGAACGCTAAGGCATAGAGCTATGCTAATCCCGTGACCAGTCAGGCATCTGGCTTGGCGGTTGTAACGACTAACGAAAAGGTGCGAAATGGATTTTGTGAAGCACAACCCAGTAGTGTAGTGGTTGGTTGAAATACCAACTCCGAAACGGAGAGAGCATCTAGGAGATGCTAAGAGATAGTCTGTCTTTATGGAAACATAAAGTGGGCAATGCAATGCCCATTTATTACCTTGAGCCTTGGGCTTGACACTTCCTATTTTGGGAGAATGATTACAAAGAATTATCTTCTTGTTCACAAGAACGGACTTGGCAAAGATAAAGTCACACCTGTTTTTCCAAAAGTTATCTTCTTCTTGGAAGATGGTGTAAACATGAAGCCTGGAGATCCAAACTACGACTTAAAGCAATTAGCTATGGAGTGTTGTGTTGAAAGGATTTATCCAGATTTCATATCTGTACCGTTGAATAAAAAGGTAACAGGTTCTTCAGACGGGCGTGTTACAAGCATGGGTAAACTATAGCTGCTCATGTAAAATCTACCTAAACGGGGAAATCCTCTATGGAGGGAATCCCGTGCTAAATCGGTATCAACCGTAAATGCCTAACGACCAATCCTGATGAATGTAGGGATGTAGAGTGTAAGCCTATGACACCCCAAATGGTAGACATGCTTTAAGCATGAAGATATGGTCTGATCTGCATGGTGACATGCAGCAGCACGTAGTGGTGCGGGAGTGGCCTTGCGAACCACTTCGAACATAATGTGTAGAAGTTTCTTATCTTATTATGCAACAGAACATGGTGAGAAATATGACGGTAGATTCAATCTTGGTGTTGTCTCCCTAAACTTACCTATGATTGCAGCAGAAGCAAAATATAAGAAAACTCTGTTTACCGAATTGCTTGAAAAGCACATGGAAATGGCGTATAAAGCGCACATGGTTAGAGTCGGTAGATTGATGGATGTAAAAGCCTCCCAGAACCCTACAATGTTTATGGAAGGGGCTATTGCACGGCTCGGACCTGATGAGAAGATTAGTAAACTCTTCTTTAATGGCTACGCATCAATCAGTATTGGCTATGTGGGTCTTTATGAAGCAGTTGAAATTTTGTATGGCGAACCAGTTCGTAAAGAGATGGCAATGAATATCTTGGAATACATGAAGGATATTTGTGCTGATTTTAAAGAGCGAAGTGGTTTAGCATTTAGCTTATATGGCACGCCAGCAGAATCTCTGTGTTATAAATTTGCCACAAAACTTAAAGAAGCATATCCTGGGTTAATTGAAAGAGATTATCTGACAAACTCGTTCCACCAACCAGTGTGGAAAACGTCTGATCCATTCTCCAAATGGGATTATGAATGTGGGTTTGCTGAGATAAGTAATGGTGGCAACATAGGTTATGTGGAAGTTCCTAATCTAAAAAACAACATGCAAGCATTGGAAGCCTTAGTGGATTATGGATATGAACACATCCCTTATTTTGGTATAAACCAGGTTGTAGACAGATGTTATGAGTGCGGCTTCTTTGGTGAATTTAAGGCCACAGCTAAGGGATTCGAGTGTCCTTCTTGTGGCAATCATGATGAAGAAACGATAAGTGTGATCAGACGTGTGTCTGGATATTTGTCTGCCCCAAATAGCCGTCCTTACAACAAAGGTAAGATGCAAGAGGTTATTGAGAGAGTGAAACATACATGAATTTCTGCGGTTATGAACCAACAGATATGATCAACGGGGAGGGAGTGCGATGCTCCCTCTGGGTTAGCGGATGCGGTCATGGTTGTCGCGGCTGCTTTAACCAAAGAGCCTGGTCATACAACTATGGCGAAGTGTTTACAGATGAACATTTAGATAGAATCATAAAGGATTTGGCACGTAAGCAAATAAAAGGACTCTCAATTTTAGGTGGGGAACCACTTGATCCGCAAAATATTGATGGTGTTATAAAGATTATTTTAAAGGTACGGTCAGTTTACGGAGATGATAAAAACATTTGGCTGTGGACCGGATACTTATTTGAAGAAATACCTGAAAGGATTAAAAATCTTGTTGACATTGTTATAGATGGTAAGTATGATATGTCTAAGCCTACAACCAAAAGGTTCAGGGGTTCTGATAACCAAAGAATGTGGGTTAAAAAAGATGGTTTGTGGAAAGAGGAGATTTAAATGAGTAAGAAGACTCTACGAAAGGCATATGAAAAAGAGCTTGCGCTGGCACTGCGTAGTGGAAAACGTAAGAAAAGAAAGATTACCGAAGAGGAATTGTTTCAGGTAATGGCAGATAATGCGGCACGGGCAACCCGTAGAGGATAATATCATGGCAGATATCATTAATGAAGAAAACCTGTACGCACCAAAATTAACGATTGATAGCTTACTTCTTAAAACTCATGAAGAGTTGGCCTATATCTTTGCAGAATTGATCTTCCCAAGATTGATTAATCAGGTGACTGAGGACACTCAGTTAATGATTGATTCCATGAAGAGGATGAAAGCGCAAGCCAAGAAAGACTCTAACCCAACCCTTGAGAAAGAGTTAAATACAGCCCAGAAACGGCTCAAGAAGATGTTATCTGAAGACACACTTGAGAAAGTGATGGGTGTAATGGCTGGTCATCTGAAAGAAGCTCTTTCACCAGATGAGCTAGCGTATGCAATTTATCAAGAAAGAATTACGATTAAACTTGCTGGAGTTGCTTCCAGTTTTCAAACAGCTTTTAGTGAGGCAATTGGAGAGGGCTAACACAGAAGAGGGAAAATGAACTCTGCGATAGCCGAAATTCAACGTATGCTGATAAATGGTGGTTTTAGTGTAGGAAAATCTGGGGCTGATGGTATCTATGGCCCCGCCACTAAATCCGCATTGGAAAAATGCATACAAAAAGCTAACTCGACAAACGGGGGGAATACACTACTTACACAAGCGCAATTGGACAAGATATTTCCTATCGGAGCAAAAGCAAACAGAAATTCTAAATTTCTTGAACCTCTAAACAATCTTTTCTTGAAAACAGATATTAACACCACAAACAGGATAGCTGGTTTTCTATCCCAGATAGGTGTTGAGTCTGCTGAGTTTAAATATGTCAGAGAGCTTGGTAATGATGCATACTTTGATAAGTATGACACAGGCAATTTGGCAAAAAAACTGGGCAATACACCGGAAAAAGATGGTGATGGGGCAAAGTATAAAGGAAGAGGCCTTATCCAGATTACAGGTTATGCCAATTATAGAGATTGTGGCAAAGCTCTAGGTATAGATTTGATTAATCACCCAGAGCTTCTTGAGCAGCCGGAGTATGCTGTGTTAAGTGCTGGTTGGTACTGGCAATCTCGGGATATTAATGCAGCCTGTGATGCTGACGATATTGTAAAAATAACAAAACTTGTGAATGGTGGGACAAATCATCTGTCTGAAAGAACTGCATACTATAATAAAGCTAAATCTGTTCTGAACTCTTAAGGAGATCCTTTGATGGGAAGAAGTAAAGAGACGCGTGCTTTGAAACTTGCTGCAAGGAAGAAAGCACGCGATGAAAGAAAGATGAAATACAACCCTAAGTTTGAGGAAGAGAGAAATAGTGCCCCAACACTTGTTGCCATGAATAGAAAGCAACAAGATTACCTCCAAAAACTTAAGACCTGTAACATCATTATAGCAAAAGGGATCTTTGGAACAGGAAAGACATATCTCGCCTCTGCATATGCTGCTGATCTTCTCAGGAAAAATGAGATAGATAAAATCATTGTAGCAAGGCCATATGTGCAAACGGGAAAGACCTCTGGATTCAAACCTGGTTCTACTCTGGAGAAACTATATCCTTACGTAAGGAATATGCTCGATACAATTCGTAAAAGAATGGGTGATGGGGCGTATTATAATTCATTGAAAGATGGACTGCATGGACGTATCGAGGTGCAAGAGTTGGAGAGTATCAGAGGAAGATCGTTTGATGAAAACAGCTTTCTACTGATCGACGAGGCACAACAAAGCACTCCAGAAGAAATGCTGAGTATTGTAACTCGTATTTCAGATAATTGCACTCTTGTCATCATGGGAGATGAAAGTCAAAAAGATATACGTGGTGTCTCTGGTTTGGAATGGGTTGAAGATTTTCTCCACAGACATAATATTTCTGGTGTAGGTATTGTTCAATTTAATCAACTACAGGATGTAGTCCGTGGTGGTGTTGTCAAGGAAATCGCCAAGGGATTGTTGAAAGACAGAGATAAAGGAATTTACACACCAATGGCATCATAAGGGGGTTTATGCGTTATTATACTGGGGTAGGTTCTCGTGAAACACCCCCAGAAGTTATCAGCGTCATGGAAGACGCTGCTTTTAGACTGGCTGGGTTAGGGATTATATTGCGGAGCGGTAAGGCAGAAGGGGCTGATGCGGCGTTCCAGAGAGGGGTGCAGCGATATTTCGATAGCCTTGACGATAAAACTAAAATGTTGTATGGTAACAAACTCGCAGAAATTTACATACCATGGAAAGGTTTTGGCGATAAGGAAGTGGATTTGTACGATAATTGGGATTATGGCTTACAATATATTAACCATCTATATATCGACCAAATAGAATACCGAGATGAGTTGGTGCAAAAGGTGCATCCAAACCCACAAGCATTGTTGAGAAACAGAGCAGCATTTGCGTTACATTCTAGGAATGTGCATCAAGTGTTGGGAGTGAATATTAACAACCCAAAGCCATCTTCCTTTGTGCTCTACTTTGCAAAAGAAGATAAGAATGGCAATCCAAGGGGCGGCACGGCTACTGCTGTCAATCTTGCTAAGATGAAAGGGATTAAAACACTTAATCTTAACACACCAGAAAGAATAAAACTCCTGGAAACATTCCTGGACAAAATGGAGGATTCTTTTGCCAAAGTTCCAAGACAAACTCAATAAAACACTGTGCTTAGTTAAAACATTGGTAGGTGGTTATGTGGTTGGGAAAAAGAATGGTGAGGATATTCTCATACCCAACAACAACGGAGAAATGGAAATTTCATGCAACATTAACGATACGGATAAGTACAAATATTTTACAGAATCAATGGTATACCATACCCCAAAAGAGTACGAGGTTGGGGATAAGTTGTTGATTCCTGATGTTGGAGAATACTATGTTGTAGATGTTGGGTATCAGGAAGATGACGGAAAGATACAATATCTAATTGCTAGGTAGGGGACAATGAAAAATACTGTCTGTAGTGTCTTAACAAACGATACCTTGGTAAAGTTACAGAATTGTGGTGTTGTAGAGCCTGACGTGTTTGAAGAGATGGCTACTGAGCTTTATAACAGATATATGACCACGGTGGCTAATTCTTTAAGAATTGTTAATAAAAGCCTCTTAGCTAGTATGTTTTATTCTGAAAGTGCTGCTAAGAAGGATGCCGAATTGATGTTCTCTAACAGAATTGAGCTGCTAGAGCATCTCATCTGCATGAATGGCAAATCTAAGTTCATTCATCTTACTAAAGATGAACTTGACATATTTACAATCATACATCAAGCAGCTATAGCGGCTGAGTATGCTCGTAGAGTTATCCGGTGCTCCAGATATAGTGACAAAGTTATTGTTGACGAGGAGTGCGGTATAAATATAGATTGGCTTTTGAGCAATAGTCACATTCTGAGGGGTATCCTCATTAAAAACGAAGAGGTTTGTAATGCAAAAACTGAATAACGGATTTGATATTAACCGTGTAGAGACTTCTAATGTTTTCACATATCGTGCTCATGCTAATAATCATGTCATTTACGTTAATGAGATGCATTGGTTGGAAGACCACCAAGAGCGGTTACAAACAATTCGTGCAGCCAACCCAGAGGATACGGTACGCATTATTATAAATACATTGGGTGGGGATGTTGCTATTGCTATGGCATACGTTAGCGCCATCAGAGAAAGTCAGGCCATGGTTATTGTTCATGCAGAAGGCCAAGTGTGTTCAGCAGGAACAGTATTATGGCTGGCATGTGAGCGTAGAACTGTTTCACCATTGACAATTTTTATGTTCCATAACTATCAGGGTTGGATAGGTGGAGACGGATCCAACATTTACCGCCAAGCTGTGTTCCAAAAAGACTACTTTGATCGTGTCTTCGATCATTTCTATAAAGATGTGCTAACACCTGAAGAAATGGAAACCATTAAAGGTGGTGGGGAAGTTTGGCTGACAGAAGAAGATATTTTGGTACGCACAGAAGCCGCTTTACTGGATAAAGAGAATATCCGAAGAGAGCAACAAGGGCTGAAGTATGTAACAGGCCCAAAAACAACAAAAACAACAGTGGTTAAGAATGTCACATCCCAAAACATAGATGCTGTTCCTAAAGGTGAGGTACAAGAAATGCTTATGAACATTGCGGTTGGTGGCGAGAATTTTAGTTTCAATATGTCAACTTTGAACGAACGTGATTTTGATGGTTTTAATGTTGACGAGCTAAAAGAAATTCTTGTACAACTAAACACCATGCAATATGGTGAGAATGAAACCAGAGTAATACCACACAAAAGAGACATTCTACTGAATCAAATTCTTAGTGTTTCCGAAGATATTCTGAAAGAAACTATCGAAAAGGTTGGTAACTGATGGCAGCACCCCTGAAAAGGAAGAGTGAGCGGAGAGAATACGATACGTATGAAACCCCAGTATGGGCTGTTGAAGCCCTGTTGGAAGTCATCCCTATAGATATGAAAAAGAAATATATGGAGCCATGCAGAGCTTCCGGTAGGATTTATAATTTTCTACCAATCGGAAGTGCTTGGGGAGAAATACGCCAAGGTGTTGATTATCTGGCAACAGAGTATAATCACACAGACATCATAATCTCTAACCCTCCATACTCACTGGCTCAAGAATTTGTTGAGAAAGCTCTACGTGACGCTGATGTCGTTATCATGCTTCTACGTCTTGGTTTTCTTGAAAGTATGAAAAGGTGGGAGTGGTGGCAAGATAATCCCCCAACATCTCTGCTTGTACTTTCTCAAAGACCATCTTTTACAGAGGATGGTAAGACAGATGGAAGCGGGTATGCATGGTATGTGTGGGACAAAAAGAACACCCTTAATTTGAAGCCTTTCTATTTTTTAAGAGGTAAAGATGGCAAATGTCGCCAGCAAAATGAGAGAGATAGCGAACAAGTCGAAAAAGGACACCCCAAAATCTCTGGTGGAACTGTACGACCAGATAGTAAACGGGATCAGCCAGTGTGCAAAGAAAGGTCTATTTGGAATGGGTATGTCACTACAGTTCCCAGAGGAAATGGGTGATTACCTGCCTCATATTGTTGGCGATCTTCGTGGTGGTGGCTTCACGGTAGATATTATTAGCTATCAACCAACAAAACAAGGCACATCTATAAACATATTTGTAACATGGTAAGAGATTAACCCGCTTTTTAGCGGGTTTTTCTTTATGTGTTGACACAGGTGGCTTGCACTGATATTGTTATTACAACAAAGGAGCAAGCAATGAAATTCTACATATTCCACCGTCCACTTTACAGCACACAGGCTAAAGAGTTTATAGGGGATATCCTTCATATCTCTCTTGAAGATAAGGAGTACTCCCCAGACGGTCATAAATGGAAGAAAAGAACTTGCAAAAGACCAAAAGAGGTATATACTAGACTGGTAGCAATGCTAAAACACGGTGGGATGAGCGATGACATGGTTTATCCACTGGACGGAAAGAGAACCGTAAAAGATATTGTTAATTATATGAATACGTGGGCGAAGAAATGAAGGTATACTTGGTAGGTGGCGCAGTAAGAGATAAATTGTTAGGTCGTGAAATATCAGACCGTGATTATGTGGTTGTTGGTGCTACGCATGAAGAGATGCTGAAAAGAGGGTTCACACAAGTTGGCGCATCTTTTCCAGTTTATCTTCACCCAGAAACAAGAGAAGAGTACGCTCTTGCACGCACAGAAAGAAAAACAGGCGAAGGCCATAAAGGATTTGAGGTATGCTTTAGTCCAGATGTAACTCTGGAAGAGGATTTGGCACGTAGAGATCTTACCATCAACTCCATGGCGATGGATGTTGACAGTGGTGAGATTATTGATCCTTTTGGTGGTCAGGTTGACTTAGGACTTAAAACATTACGTCACACATCACAGGCATTTATTGAAGATCCATTACGTATTCTACGCCTGTTTAGATTTAAAGCCCAGCTTGGGGAAGAATGGCATATCCATCCAGAAACTTTTAAACTGGCTTATGACAACCGACACTCTTTGGCAGAAATAAGCGCCGAGCGTAAATGGAAGGAAATGTTGAAAGCCTTAAAGAGTGGTTATTTCAGATCTTTTGCTGTCAATATGGGACGTATTGGCGAACTTCCTGAACTGGAAGCCCTACGTGGTGTGCAACAACCTAAAGAACATCACCCAGAGGGGGATGCTTACACCCATACAATTCTAGCGTTACGGGTTGCTGATGAATTAGAAGCTGATCCACTAACCAAGTTTGCTGTGCTGTGCCATGATTTTGGCAAAGCTATAACTTACAAGGACAATGGTAATCTTCATGGTCATGAGAAAGCTGGTGTAGATGTTATCCAATCCTTGTGTGAAAGGTTGAAGATTTATAATATCTATCGTGACACGGCAAAATATGTTGCGGAAAATCACACAAAAGTGCACGCCATCTCCCCCAGAGATGGTAACAACGGTTTGAAACCAAAAAGCATCATGAAAATATTTGAAGCTGCTGGACAAGCTGATCAGAAAATAAAGGTTTACACACTTGCAGATGCGTGTTATTGTGATGCTAAAGGAAGAGGTGGTGATTTTAGACATAAACCTTATCCTCAGGGTCATATTTTGTTGGAAGCCTACGATGCTATGACAAAAGTTGATTCTAAAGCTATAACAAAACCACTTCTGGAAAAAGGTAAGAAGGGTAAAGAGATTGGTGAAGCTGTGCGAGTAGCCCGTATTGATGCTATTCGTAAAGCAATCAGCAGAGATATGTTATTCTAAAGAGGTAAGTATATATGATGTGGTGGCTAGAAAATGTTGCTGGTCCAATTATCATCTTTATTGATAATTGGTATCTGTTGCTGTCCATTCTATCATTCCTATTGTCTTCTGTGTGTTTAGGTGTGTATCTTAAGAAGGTGGATGAGACGGCAGATAAATATGTAGTATTTCTATTGTTGCTTGGGACAGCATTCGTTACTGTTGCAGGGCCACTATTTATGATGTTTGCGGTAATGGTTTTACCTATTATTTTCACATTCTGTATTTGTCTTGTGGGAATTTACGCTGTAGCACTTATGGTAAAAGGATACTTGGAGAAAAGAGATAATGACTGAAGTGTTTATCTACTTCTTTGTTGGTGCTTTAGTATCCGTAGCTTTCTTTATTTTTACCTACAGGATTGAGCAACAGATCACAGGTAGAGATTTGCTTGTTGGGGTACTCCTGTTAGTTGTATGGTGGGTAGCAATATTTGCTCTGATTGCTGCTGGGTTACAGGAAATTTTTAGTAAAGATAGAATAATTTTGAGGAAAAAACAAAAATGAAAACAAGAATGTATTGTATTGTTAATCAATATATCTCCGGTATCCATGCAGGTATCCAATCAGCGCATGCCATTGTGGAACTTATGGAGGCATATAACCTCCCAGCAAACACACCGGAAGAGTTCGATGCGCACTATTTGCTGAAATGCTGGAGAGAAAAAGATAAGACCATTATTGTTTTAAATGGTGGTTATCAATCCGTCCTGCAAGATTTTCTTACGCAGGTTAAATCTGTGGGAAACCTACCTGTTGGTGCTTTCCGTGAAGAATGGGAAGCCCTGAATGGAGCACTGACTGCTGTAGCTGTTGTGTTACCGGAATATATCTACAACCCAGAATATAAACCTGCTCCTGAAGGTGCATTTATCCCTCAACATGTGATGGAAGTTAACGATACTTACACAGATAAGGAGACAGATTTCGTTCATGCTTATACGCCAGCAGAGAAAGACTTTATCAAAACATTGAAAAGTTTTAAGCTAAAAGGTGAGTAACAGATCATTTCTGAAACCTCTCTGAGAGGGTTGGAGAGGTTAACATTTTCGGGGTTAAGTGGTTTATGGTTTATACATTGTATGTACTTTGGACGATCTTTTGTCTCATAGGTTTGGTGAATACATGTGTCACTGGTAGAGAAATAAAATGTATAAGAGAAGGATTCTCATATTTCTTCGTATTCACTTTCCTCGAAGGAATTGCAATGATTACCACACTAACACCACCAACAGGAGGCTTGCTTAGTGGTTTCCTGATGGGGATCTGGGTGTGTGAGCATTTCGTAACAGGTGGCCATATCTTAGCAGGAAAAGTGTATACAAACAGAGATTGCTGGTTACAATTGATTCACAAAACGCTTTACTTCGCAGCGGTAACAGTTCATTATTTCTTTGTGTTGGGGGCATAAAATGAGGGATGCAAGCGGAACAAGATTATTTGTTGGCGATACAGTATTTATCTATTGGGGTAATAACGAACTGCGCCGAGGAACAGTACAAACGATACAAGGGAATAGAGCAAAGGTGCTTGTTGATGCTTTCCCCACAGAAAAAGATGATAATCTGAGATACTCCCTCTCGAAATGGAAAGCAGGATCTTGTATGATTAAGCACATCACCAGTAATACAGAATACCATAATGAGGTATGTGCCTTAATAGACCATGTGTGCGATCTTCGTGATGAGGCTGAATATATGGAAGATAAGATCCGATACTAAAATATCCTTAATTTTTGGGATAATGCAAGAAAAGACAAAAAGGTACAACAATGAAGAAACTAGAACTAATGCGTTGTTACTCCGGTAGTATTGCCTATGGAACTAACTTACCAACATCCGATGTGGATGTTCGCGGAATTTATTGTGCAGAGCCTAAAAGCATTCTTACCCCATTTTTCGTTGACAGAGAAATGACTCTTATTGATGAAGAGGATGGTAAGCTGTATGAGCTAACAAACTACATGAAGTTGTTCGTTGATATGAACCCAAACATCATCGAGCTTATGTTTGTTGATAGAAGTGACATTCTGCAAACTTCAGATGTTTACGAGTACCTACGCGAGCAAGCGCCAAAACTCCTATCCAGCAAAGTTGCTTTTACTTTTTCTGGGTATGCGATGGCGCAACTGAAGCGTATCAAAGGCCATAATAAATGGATTAATAACCCGCAACCTAAAGAGCAACCAACACAAAAAGAGTTCATGCGTTTGACACACTCGTGGATGGATGATAATCTTACAAAACATAAAGACTTCCAGAAAATGCTGGATGACCTTAACAAGTTGTGTGTCTTTTTGCCGATGGGTGATAATATCTATGGTGTGATTGGTACACATGACAACGCTGGTTTGTTTAACTCTGATGGTTCTATTCGTAAAGTCCCATACGAACAGTTCTCTGGCGAGGATAAGAAACGTAAACCAATTTTAATCGTTAAGTATCTAGCAGATGACCATAAACAAGCAAAGGAAAAGCATAAGAACTACTGGGCATGGGTTGAAAACAGAAATCCAGCACGCCATGAGTTAGAAGAAAAGTACGGGTACGATTGTTATAGTTTCAACACAGAATTTTTAACTAAAAATGGCTGGAAGTTTTTCGATGATATCCAAGAAGATGACCTTCTAGCAACGTTTAACAAGAAACATCAAGTAGTGTATCAAAAATACACTGAAAGATACGACAATCTTTACACAGGAAATCTGTACCACTTTACTGGGTATCATCAAGATACCTTAGTAACAGCGAATCACAGAATGTACGTAAAAGATTATGCCAGGAATATTAAAAAGGATATGTCTGAATGGAAGTTTGTTGAAGCAGCAAACTTAAAAGAGACGTATAAAATTTTAAATACAATAAACCCTGTTGTAAATGAACTTCGAGACTTACAAAGTCCTATTAGTGGCATGGATATAAAGATTTATCTGCAACTGATGGGCTGGTTTGTATCGGATGGAACATTGATGTTCAATAATGGCAAACCAAAGAATATGTACATATCTCAAGCAAAAGAGTCTCTAGGGATGAGACAATCTTTGGCAAAACTGAGAAACTCTGGAAAGTTGGATTTTAAGGAATACCTTCTCGAAAAGAAAGATTATCAAAATTATCAAGAAACAAGGTATGTTTTCTCCAGAGAAGTTGCGGAAGCACTATTCAGAGATTGCGGTCATGGGGAGAGAAATAAACGATTGCCAGAATGGGTTTTCGGCATGACAAAACGAAAAATGGATATTCTGCTGAAAAGCCTGTTGCAAGGTGATGGGTCGAAACGTAAACTGGTCCGTGATAAGAATACCTACATATACCACACAACCAATTCCTTACTGGCAGATGATGTACAACGTCTGGCTTTTATGTGTGGGTATGAAACCTCTAAATGGGGACCATATGAAAGTAGCACATCGTTTGGTGTAGCTTCTATGTATCAAGTGCATATAAACAAAAGCCCTAAAACAGAGAGGATGAATAATAGGGAAAATCTCAAGAAAGTGCCTGTGACCAACTACAGAACAGTTTGTTTCTCTGTTCCTAACGGGACTTTGGTAACAAGGAGGGATGGGAAAATTTCTTTACATGGGAATTGCAAACATGCTCTCCATTTGGTAAGATTGATGCGTATGGCTGAGGAGATCCTAGCAGAAGGTAAAGTCTTAGTAAAAAGACCTGATGCTCAGGAGCTTCTTGCAATCAGGAATGGTGCATGGTCTTTGGAGAAGCTCTTGGCTTGGGCAGAAGAGAAGGATGATTATATTCGTAACACCCTGTACAAGAACACGCATTTACCGAAGACAACAGATCTTAACTTTGCTGCCGATGTTTTGATGACAGCACAACAAATGTGTTGGGATAAGATGAATGATTAATGGCTTTATCTACATTATAGTTGCATTGTATATTGCTGTATGGTTTGTACATACGGCAGAGATGGAAAAGAGTAAATGGCTTGAACGAGCTTATGCACCAAAGACTCCATGGGGTTGGGCATGGAAATGCTTTATAGTGAGTTCTGTATGGCCCCTAGCAATGTACAGGCACAAGCGAGGGTTGCATGAAGAAAAAACTGGTACGGCGTAATAAATTATTCTTATCGAAATCCTTAAAATCCGCAAACGCAATGCATTTGTACCTTGAGGATTATCTCTATAATACAAGGGCTTTAGCTCATTCAAAAATGAGCATTCGACTTATCAAGCGTTATGGGCAGTACCTTGATTTAGGTAATGCAGAAAAGGATAGCCACATGATTGCCGTACCAATTATGTGTGGTAATGGCAGTCGTGTAGGAACAAGTTTATTGACACCAGAGCAGTTTGAAGAAACGAGGTTTTTGAGTGAAAAAGAAGATTATTAAAAAGTTTCTCACCAGTATCTTGGGGAGAGTAGGTTCTTACAATATTAGTGAGTACCTAAAAGCCTGCAAATGGCAGCATCAATGGGATAAAAGTATTAAAGAGGCTATAAAAGTCTCTGTGGTATCTTCCCAAACATGGGATAGGTAGAAGCACTTGAAAGATTTTGGGGACGAAAATGTTTACGATTGAGCAACAGAAAATGATTATGAAAAACTTCTTTAATAAAGATAAAGAGGAGACAACAAAAACAAAATGCTTACACGATAGTTGTCCCCAATGTGGTGGGACAGGGGTCAAGAAAGACGGAACAGGTTTGTGTTTCCACGGAATTTCATGTCCGTGCGATAAATGCTCACCTAAATGCTGATAGTAACAAAACCCTGCAAAGCAGGGTTTTCTGGTAGAGAGAAAGGAGAAAGAATGCAGAAAGAAAGAGCACCAGTGTCACCAGGGGAGGTTATTATCCACGAATATCTGGACCCGTTAGGTTGGTGTGTGGATGATCTTGCCGACAGATCTGGTATACCTGTAAATAAGTTAAGAACCATCCTATATAACATGGAAGAAGTATCAGAGGATGTGGCTGAAAAACTGGCTGGGACATTAGGGACAACTCCAAGTTTCTGGTTGAATTTATCAACTTCATTTTGGGGTTACTGGAAGCAAGGTGATAACGATTGTGCCTACAACCGCCAAGACGTTCTTAAATTCATAAAGAATATTAACTATGACTCCCTTTCTTCCCATGAGGAGCTAAAACCCGCAGTGGAAGACATTGTGGATATGAAGTGTTTGGGTGTTGTATTTCACTGGGATGACCTGAATGTCGAGATCCTCGTTGCAAGATATCCATCCCTCGTTACAGGATACTCGTTGGGTGCTGCTTTGTGTGTATGTATAGAGAAAGAAGTTCTTTTCTGGGTCTATGCTGATAGGGTTGACCTCGCCACACCAATAGGGACATCAACGTTGTACATGAAAGAGATGTTTCTAGACTGGACGCAACCTACCGAAAAAGAAGTGGATATGCTTGCCATGGTAGCAGGGGCTTCTTCTGTAAGTAATTTGCAGAAATTTTCCTCTCTGCTTGAGCAAGTTCTTTCGACAAAACCTTCGAGCAGAGAAAACCTTACCGATAGCGGTGTTGATGATTTTGAATAAACATAAGCTGTTGCATTATGGTAGAAAGTATGGTATACTTGTATTAAAGATTTATGTTTGGTAAGTATAAGAACTCTCCGCTCTGTATTTTAAAGGCTGGATGTTCATGGTGACGGATTTTGTCTAGTAATTTAGATAGCCGAAAGAAGCACCTGAAGACCGATGTGTAGTCAACTCGCAACATTCGTTAACACTTGTGTTGTGCTGAAGGCAAGCATCTATAGGTCGATGATAAGATCGAGTTGTAGCATTTTGAAAAATATCTTTGTGCTATAGTAAGACATTTATTTTAAGTACCTACCAAAAGTAAAAGGGTATTTTTACCCAGAAAAAGGCCAAGAGAAATCTTGGCCTTTTTTATTTTCAGTGGCTGTCTTGGTATTTGGAGATAACAATGTTGTCATTAAGATCCAAAACTGTTAGGTTTTTGTGTGGGATGTTAAAAACCTTCTCTTCACCTTTGACCTTGCACAAGAAGCGTGTTGTGTTATCTTTTGGTATGTCGATGACCTTACATATTTTACCATTAAGTCGCACCATTGGTGGATAAGTTATTCCATAAATTAGACACATTCCCCCTACCCTTACACGCATGTCACATGCATTTCTATCTGGTCTGCCACCTTTAGGTATTTTCACAGTCATAAATCGTCTCCTGCTATTGTAAGTTGTTGCACCATATATTATCATACTCTCATAGTTTGACAACACTGTAGGGTGCATTATGAATTGTCATGATAAAGAAATTGAACAACTAGGTCGAAAACGTGAGCGCGTTGAAATCCTTAATCATCTGTCTGAAGAGATAAAAACCTTGATGCAAACAAGAGACCAATTCCCTCCTGGCAGTGAGAAAAGGAAAGAGTATATGCACAAGATAGATGCCTTGTTGGAGATCGCTCAGAAACTAACGTGGAGGATGTAGTGGCAACGTATACCATATGTGGCAGGATGAGTGCATGTTCTGCCGAATACCTTGGAAACTGGTGGATATTGAAAACCAAAGTACCTCTTGACAAACTGGAGGAAACTGTGGAATATTACAAAAGAACATGGCGCTACGTATCAGTAAGGATAGAGTAATGTTTGGATGGTTTAAGAAAAAGAAAGAAAAAGACAATTTCGAATTAGTAGGAACGTCAGATTGGCAGATAAACTGGAAGGATACAGGAACAAACACCCAAGGTATGTATCTATTGTACGAGTCAAAGACAGGTAAGAGGAAATTTAAATCTTCACTTATTCCATGGGTGTACAAAGGAGAAGGTGGTATCAAGAGGCTTCCAGGATATAATTATCTTCTACGTTGGTCATTAGGTGGTGAATTGCCACCAGGTTTTATGCCATTACCAAAGAAAAAGGATAGTTTATAATTATGAAGGAAGCACTAAAGAATTTGTGTATCGGGGTTCCTGTCGTGCTGCTTGTTTTGTTTATTGTTGTGTTTCCAATAACCATTTTTGGCAATGCCTATCTCTTTTGGTTGATCACTGTGGCAATATTATTAGTTATCGGTATTGGACTGGGAGCAGCTATCAGGGAAAAGTATGATTTCTGGTAATGACCGTAGGGAGTACCTCCGGGAAGTCTATAGCGGGGCTATAAAATATTGGTTTACAGATGAGGATATTGAATTGATTCCAGATAATATTCTTGATTTCCTTAACGCAGAAGTCTGGAAGGATGAAGATACGGGAAAATGGAGATTCAGAGAGAACGAGTTTTCTCGTAAGGGACAGGCAGAAAAAGCAGCGAGAAAATTTTTCAAGGCACTGCTAAAAGCAAGGCGATGAGTATGGCAGGTTGTGTAGAAAACCATATAACATCTCTGATAAGAAAAATCAGGGATATTTTCCCACCACAAGTAGATAGTGTGTGGGTTGGTCAGAATGGGAAGTGCTACCAAGTGGCATTATTACTTAAACACATTTTCCCACAAGCACAGATATGCTATAGCAGGATACAAGGGCACGTCTATACCCTTATAGACGGAAACTATTACGATATCGAGGGCATTCATTTTAAAGTGCCGGAGGATATATGCCCCCTTGACCATAGGGAGGGACACAAACCGCATCGTTGGCACAAAGATTTCGGTAGTATTCCTGTTGGTAGCTGGTTATCGAAAGATGCAATCCAGGAGATAAAAGAGTACGTATGAGCAAGTACAATATATACCACATAGAAGACATGGTTGACGGGGTTATAACTAAATCCTGCTGGAAAGTGTACTACGATGGTAATGCGATAAACCAAACAGTAGTTTCAGATGATGGCGAGGCCATGTACTCAAACCCATACCCAACAGGAGATATTGCCAAAAAAGCTGTGCAGCTTCATAAGCGGTATCATAACCTGAACGGGCAACGGATTACTTGGTATGATGAGAACCTTGTATTAAAACAGGAAAATTACAACCCAACAAAAGAGTTTAAAAAGAAAGAGAGAATAACCTCCTTTTGCCTACTTGGGTTTCTTTTCGTAGTATTAGGGATAGTAATGTGGTTTGGGTGATGCCGATGATAGATATACTATTAAATTTACTACTGGCCTTTCTTGGAATTTCCAATTTCATGTTGGCACTCTGCGGACTCTCGGAAAGTACTGCTGTTAAAGGCTGGAAAAGGTTGTGGAGTATTCTTCTAAGTTGTGTCGCTGTATTTGGTGGCACTGCCTGTCTGTTTTCCTTATTTTTAAGGGTGTAAGTATGAACAATAAATTTTTTGCGGAATTAAAAACCCATCACACAGATACATGGGTAATGTGCTCCGATAAGTTACCGCCAGATTTTGTAGATGTGCTGGTGTTTTGTTCAGACACTAAAGAAATGTTTGTTGGTGCTCATATTGGGCAAGGTGTATTCCAGTATGCTTACCACGATGATACACGTATTGTGTGTGAACCAACACACTGGGCATATCTACCTCTGCCACCAATACAGACAACAAAGATAAAAATTTCAAGTGAAAAATTGTATGAGTTTTACAGGGCTTACCAGAAATGGTTCAATGACCCTGACGAATATTTAGGGTATAAGTTTTCAAAACAGACAGGTCTGAAAAACAATCTGAAGGCTTATGCGGAATGGCGATGGTCATGGCGAGAAAGGGATAACTTACTTCGGGAGATGCAAGCACAATTCATAGCTGCTGGTCGTCCATTGAATTTTCCATTCACCACAGACCAAGCGGCTTACTGGTTGGAAAGTACCAACGCTAATTGCCACACCAACCCAGAACGTATTAAATGGGTTGATGATCGGATTAAAGACTACATGACAAGGCATCTTCAGGAGCAAGAGACAGTTTTCCGAGGCGAGATTATACGATAAGAGGTGATTATGACCACACAAATCAGGTGGGTTAATGAGCATTGCACAGAACAAATCTTTCACTGGGCTTTTGTAAAACCCGAAAATCCACAGACAGAGTTTATCGCCAAGGTCAGATGCACATTTGATTACGGAGATTTTGGAGAGGACAGTCTCATCGGTTATCTCGAAGTCACATCATGGGACGATGCGGTTGCCCAGCTAAAAGAGATAAACAGGAAGAACCTGAGTGATAGTCCATGGGAACTGGTCTGGCTGAGAAAATATGGTTGTGGTTATGTAATACGTTCAAAAGACCAGTTCAAACAAACAGACGCACAACCCTGATCATATGGGGCTAACCATGCCCCTGCTCTCCACCATGACCTACCCCCACCC
>OVXI01000028.1_pt1 | contig 40876 bp, 38 predicted proteins | sample 1732031 | NCBI WGS metagenome assembly OVXI01 (sample SAMEA4545821, study PRJEB24839) | metagenome | biome: chicken; feature: ceca content | place: Italy | collected 2013-05 | reverse complement strand
CCAACGCCCCCACCGGCCTGGCCCTGCCCCCCGAGGCCATCGGGGAGATCGCCGCCCGCAACCCCGACGGGGTGGTGATCGTGGACGAGGCCTATGTGGACTTTGGGGCCCGGAGCTGCGTGCCCCTGATCCGGGACCACGAGAACCTGCTGGTGGTCCAGACCTTTTCCAAGTCGCGGCAGATGGCCGGGGCGCGGCTGGGCTTTGCCATGGGGAACAAAGAGCTGATCGCGGACCTGGAGCGGGTCCGCAACAGCCTCAACCCCTACAACGTCAACCAGATGACCCAGGCGGCCGGCATCGCCTCCCTCCAGTGCGAGGGCTATTTCCGGGAGACCTGCCGCCAGGTGATCGAGACCCGGGAGTGGGCCGCCCAGGAGCTGGTCCGCCGGGGGTTCGTGGTCACCGACAGCAGGGCGAACTTCCTCTTTGTGCGGACGCCCAAGATGCTGTCGCGGGTCCTGTTCCGGGAGCTGCGGCAGCGGGCGGTGCTGGTCCGCTACTTCGACGAGCCCCGCACCGAGCACTGGCTGCGCATCACCGTGGGCACCAAGGAGCAGATGGAGATCCTGCTCCAGAGACTGGACAAGATCCTGAAGGAGGCATGACCCATGCGGGATATACGACTGGAACGCAACACCGCCGAGACCCAGATCGAGCTGACGCTGGACCTGGACGGCGCGGGCATCTACCAGGTGGACACCGGCTGCGGCTTTTTGAACCATATGCTGGAGCTGTTCGCCCGGCACGGGCGCTTTGACCTGGTGCTGACCTGCCACGGGGATGTGGAGGTGGACTATCACCACACCGCCGAGGATGTGGGCATCGCCCTGGGGCAGGCGTTCCGCCGGGGGCTGGGAGAGATGCGGGGCATCCGGCGGTACGGCAGCTTCTGCCTGCCGATGGACGAGGCGCTGGTCCTTGCCGCGGTGGACCTGTCGGGCCGCTGCACCCTCAACTGGGACGTCCGCTGCCCCACCGAGAAGGTGGGGGATTTCGACGTGGAGTGCGCCCGGGAGTTCTGGCTGGGGTTTGCCCGCAGCGTCCCGGCGACGCTGCACTTTGTCCAGTTTGCGGGCGGCAACAGCCACCACATCCTGGAAGCCTGCTGGAAAGGGATGGCCCGGGCCCTGGCTGCCGCCGTCCAGGTGGACCAGGCGCACCGGGATGAGATCCCCTCGACGAAAGGACTGCTGGTATGATCGCTGTCATTGATTACGGGGTGGGCAACCTGTTCAGCCTCCGCTCCAGCCTGCGGCGCCTGGGGCTGGACGCCGCCGTCACCGCCGACCCCGCCCGGATCCGGGCGGCGGACCGGATCATCCTGCCCGGGGTGGGCGCCTTTGGGGACGCCATGGACAAGCTCAGGGCCGCCGGGCTGGTCCCGGTGCTGCGGCAGGAGGCCGCCCAAAAGCCCCTGCTGGGCATCTGCCTGGGGATGCAGCTGCTGTTCGACCGCAGCTTTGAATACGGGGAGCACCCCGGCCTCGGCCTGGTGCCGGGGCAGGTGTGCCCCCTGGCCCCCGACCTGACCGACCCGTCGCTCAAGGTGCCCCAGATCGGCTGGAACGCCCTCCACATCCTCCGGGACGACCCGCTGTTCCGCTACATCCGGGAGGGGGAGCATGTCTATTACGTCCACAGCTATTACGCGAAGGACTGCGCCCCCAGCACCCTGGCCGTCAGCGAGTATTCCATCCCCGTCACCGGGGTGGTGCGGGCCGGCAGGGTCTACGGCGCCCAGTTCCACCCCGAAAAGAGCGGCGATACCGGCCTGCGCATCCTGCGGGCCTTTGCCGAGCTTTGAGCCGGCGCCCGCCGCCTGACACGAAACAAAGGAGTTCGTCATGAAATTGTTCCCAGCCATTGACCTGCGGGGCGGACAGGTGGTCCGCCTGACCCAGGGCGACTACGACCGCATGACCGTCTATGGCGCCGACCCTGCCGCCCAGGCCGCCGCCTTCCGGCAGGCGGGGGCCTCCTGCCTCCACCTGGTGGACCTGGACGGGGCCCGGGACGGCGCGCCGGCCAACGGGCCGGCCATCCAGGCCATCGCCCGGCAGGGCGGCCTGTACATCGAGGTGGGGGGCGGCATCCGCACCCAGCAGCGCATCGAGGAATATCTGGCCCTGGGGGTGGGGCGGTGCATCCTGGGCAGCGTGGCGGTGACGGACTTTGCCTTTACCGCCCGGATGCTGCGCGAGTACGGCAGCAAGCTGGCCGTAGGGGTGGACCTGAAGGACGGCCGGGCCGCCATCCACGGCTGGCGGGAGACCAGCGGCATGGACGGCCTTGCCTTCTGCCGCCGGCTGGCAGACGCCGGGTGCACCGCCCTCATCGTCACCGACATCGCCCGGGACGGCGCGATGCAGGGGACCAACCTGGAACTGTACCGCCGCCTGCGGCAGGAGCTGCCGGGCCTGGCCCTGACGGCCAGCGGCGGCATCCGCCGGATGGAAGAGCTGGCCGCCCTCGACGCCATGGGGGTGGACGCCGCGATCCTGGGCAAGAGCCTTTACACCGGCGCGCTGGATCTGGCGGAATGCGTCCGCCGGTACGAAACGAAAGGATAACGCCTATGATTACCAAGCGGATCATCCCCTGCCTGGACGTGCGCAATGGCCGGGTGGTCAAGGGGGTCAACTTTGAGGGAGTGCGGGACGTGGCCGACCCGGTGGAAATGGCCCGCATGTACAACGCCGCCGGCGCCGACGAGCTGGTGTTCTACGACATCACCGCCAGCTTTGAGGGGCGGGCCCTCTTCACCGATATTTTGACCCGGGTAGCGGCCGAGATCTTCATCCCCCTGACGGTGGGGGGCGGCATCAACACCCTGGAGGACTTTGACCGGGTCCTGAAATGCGGGGCCGACAAGGTGTCGGTCAATTCCGGCGCCCTGAAGGACCCCGGGCTGATCCCGGCGGCGGCGGCGCGCTACGGCAGCCAGTGTGTGGTCCTCTCGGCGGACGTCAAGCGGGTGGAGGGGCAGTTCCGGGTCTTTGCCCGGGGCGGCCGGGAGGACACCGGCCGGGACGCCCTGGAATGGATCGTCCAGTGCGTGGAAAGCGGCGCGGGGGAGATCTGCCTCAACAGCATCGACACCGACGGGGTGCGGGGCGGCTTCGACCTGGAGATGCTGGACGCGGTGGCCGCCCGGGTCAATGTGCCCATCATCGCCTCGGGGGGCGCGGGCAAAAAGGAGGATTTCCTCGAGCTGTTCCGCCACAGGGGGATCGACGCGGGGCTGGCGGCGGGGATTTTCCACCAGAAACAGCTGTCCATCCGCGACCTGAAGGAATATCTTGCAAAAAATGGTGTGGAAATGCGCCTCTGACCCCTTGCATATCGGGCCGGAATAAGATAAACTGTTAGTATGTCCCACTTATGGGCAGGAGAGAGTATGGAACTGAAATTTGACGACAAGGGCCTGATCCCCGCCATCGTGCAGGATCACTACACCAAAGAGGTCCTGACCCTGGCCTACATGAACGCCGAGGCCCTGGCGCTGACCATCGCCGAGGGGCGGACGGTGTTCTGGAGCCGCAGCCGCCAGGAGATCTGGCGCAAGGGGGAGACCAGCGGCAACGTCCAGCGGGTGGTGTCCATCACCGCCGACTGCGACGGCGACGCCCTGGTGGTGGAGGTGGTCAAGAGCGGCCCGGCCTGCCACACCGGCGCCGAGAGCTGCTTTTTCAACCCGGTCTACCTCAGCAGCGAGCTGAAAGCCTTCAGCTGGCAGGGGCTGTACCGCCTGATCGAGGGCCGCAAGACCGAGCCCCGGCAGGGCAGCTATACTTCCTACCTGTTTGAAAAGGGGAAGGAGAAGATCCTTAAAAAAGTGGGCGAAGAGTGCACCGAGGTCATCATCGCCGGCGAAAAGGAGGACAAGGCCGAGACGGTCTACGAGATCAGCGACCTTGCCTACCATGTCCTGGTGCTGATGGTCCAGGCCGGCATCACGGTGGAGGACATCACCCGTGAGCTGGAACAACGACATATCATCGACCATAAGGTCAAACAGGAAAGGATGCAGTGAACAAGGTTATGGCAGACTTCATGAGATCCAGCGTCCACTGCCACTCGACGCTGTGCGACGGCAAAAACACCCTGCAGGAGATGGCATCCGCCGCCTGCGCCCAGGGTCTGGTCACGCTGGGCTTCACGGGGCACAGCCATACCCCCTGCGACCGGGAATACTGCATGAGCCCCCGCCGCACCGCCCTGTACAAGGCCACCATCGCCAAGCTCAAGGCCGAGTACAAGGGCAAGGTGGACATCCTCTGCGGCATCGAGTGGGACCAGTTCTCGGACGACAAGCGGGTGGGATACGACTACTGGATCGGCAGCGTGCATTACCTGCACGGGGCGAACACCGGCAAATACTACGAGATCGACTTCCGCAAGCAGGACCTGGCCGCCTGCATCGCCGACGATTTTGGCGGGGACGGCCTGGCCGCGGCGGAGGCCTATTTCCGCTCGGTGGCCGAGGTGGCGGCTCTGGGGCCGGACATCCTGGGCCATATCGACCTGATTAAAAAGCTGAACCGGGAGGGGGAGTTCTTTGACGAGGACGCCCCCCGCTACCACGCGGCCGCCATGGGCGCGCTGGAAGCCGCCCGCTCGGCCGGCTGCCTGCTGGAAGTGAACACCGGCGGCGTGTTCCGGGGCTACCGGGACGATTTTTATCCCAGCGGCTGGCTGCTGGAGGCGTGGGCCGGGATGGGCGGCAAGGTCATCATCACCGCCGACGCCCACTCGGTGGACAGCCTGACCTTCGGGTACGAGAAGGCGGCCCGGCAGGTCAGGGCCGCGGGCTTTGCCAGCGTCCAGGTGCTGACCGGCGCGGGCTTCGAGACCCAGGAACTGTAAAACATCCAACGACAGATCACGGCTTCCGCTCCGGCGGGGGCCGTGTTTAGTGTGCCATGCGGCGCGCAGAAGCCGGGGCATCCCCCGGGAACCCTCCCTGCCCGGCCGGGCGGGGCAGACCGAACGAGCAACACCTTTTACGGAGGCGCAATGGAGACCATACGGACCCCGCGGCGGCAGGTGGATCTGATCCACGGCCCCATCTTTAAAAACCTGTTTATTTTTGCCATCCCCATTTTTATTTCCAACCTGTTCCAGCAGCTGTACAACGCGGCGGACGCCATGATCGTGGGCAACGTCCTGGGCGACACCTCGCTGGCGGCGGTGGGGGCCTGCGGCTCGATCTACGAGCTGCTGGTGGGCTTTGGGCTGGGCATCGGCAACGGCCTGGCCATCGTCACCGCCCGGGCCTACGGCGCGGAAGATGCGGCCAAAGTCAAAAAGACGGTGGCCGGCTCGGTCGTCATCGGGCTGGCGGCGTCGGCCATCATCACGGTGGTGGGGCTGCTGTTCCTCTACCCCCTGCTGGAGGCCCTGGACACCCCGCCCGAGATCATCGACGAAGCCTACAGCTATATCCGGCCCATCGCCCAGTATGTGGTGGTCATGTTTGCCTACAACCTCTGCGCGGCGCTGCTGCGGGCGGTGGGCAACAGCGTGATGCCCCTGCTGTTCCTGATCTTTTCCTCCTGCCTCAACGTGGGTCTGGACTACTGGTTCGTGGCCGGGCTGGGGCTGGGAGTGCGGGGCGCTTCCCTGGCCACCGTCCTGTCCCAGGCAGTGTCGGTGGTGCTCTGCATCTTTTACATCGTCCGCCGGGTGAAGCACCTGGTCCCCGGCAAAGAGCACTTTTCCATCGAGGCGGGCCTGTACCGGGAGCTGGTCACCCAGGGCCTGTCCATGGGCCTGATGAGCAGCATCGTCTCGGCGGGCTCGGTCATCCTGCAGTACGGGATCAACGGCCTGGGCACCCTGGTCATCGCCGGGCACACCGCCGCCCGCAAGCTGTTCACCTTCACCGATATGCCGGTGATCGCCATGGCGACGGCGGGCTCCACCTTCGTCTCCCAGAACCGGGGTGCGGACAAGCCCGAGCGCATCCGCCGGGGGATGCGCCAGATCTGGCTGTTTGGCTTGGGCACCGCCGTGGTGATGACGGCCCTGATGTGGCTGGGGGCGGATGTGCTGGTGCGGCTGGTGTCCGGCTCCAGCGAGCCGGTGGTGCTGGAAAACAGCGCCCGCTACCTATGCTGGACCGCGCCCTTCTATTCGGTGCTGGGGGTGCTGCTGGCCACCCGCTACGCCCTGCAGAGCCTGGGGCAGAAGATCCTGCCCCTGATCTCCAGCGGCATCGAGCTGGTGGGCAAGATCATCTTTATGCTGGTGTTCATCCCGCGCTTTGGCTACGACGCGGTGATCCTCTGCGAGCCGGTGATCTGGTGCTTTATGTGCGCCCAGCTGCTCTGGAGCTACTGGCACGACCCCTACATCAAGGGCAGCCAGGCCAAGGCCAAAAAGAACTGAACAAGCCTTTCGGCCCCGCAGATTGACAAAAAAGTCTCGCTCGGATGACATGTGCATACGAGCGAGACACATACAGGGAAATTTGGCGCTGAGAGTGTGCGAGGCCGCAAGGCTGAGTGCGCGATTCAGCGCCAAATTTTGTCTAAAAGGGGGATATTAGGGGGAAAGAATTTCTGACCTGCGCAGCAGGCAGAAATGGGTTCCCCCTAAAGTGTGGCGCTTTTGCGACACGCTGGATCCGCTCCGGCGGGGCTTTTTGCTGCGGGGAACGCCTTTTGCAGCCGCGCCGGAAAATTGTGAAAGGAATGTTGACAACCTGTGAAAACTATGATATGCTTTTTACACAATTCAGGCGAGCCCGGCTGACCGCTTTCCATTGTGGCAGTCTGGCCCGGCTGCAACTATGCTTATCTGCGGACCCTTGCATATATACCCCCGGCGGAGACACCACATCCGCCGGGGGCTTTTTGCGGGCGGACTTTCCGCAAAGAGGCCGGCGGCAGTTGACAAGCCCCGGCGGGTGTGCTATGTTTATTGCAGTAAAGGGTGGAGCAGAGGTCCTGTCTGGACGTGGTGCAAGGTTCAACTTTTCCAAAAGAAAGGATGAATCGCATGAAACTGAAAAAATGGTTGGCTGTGGCTTTGGCTGCCGTGATGACGGCGGGGATGCTGGCAGGCTGTGGTGGTGGCGGCACTGGCGGCTCTCTGAGTATCAATCAGGTCAATCGACTGCTTGTGGATGCGGGCAGCGACGTGACGGCCCAGTCCAGCGAGTTGCTGGACAACGCGGTCAAGACCGCCGTGGATGCAATGGAAACGGACGGCACCTTCTCGACGCAGAAGGCGATGGAGAGCATCGACGACACGCTGGGCGTGTTCTCCATTGATTTGACCGGCATCAAGGTCGGCATCAAGGCCGCCGGCGCCTATGTGATCACAGAAGAAGAGCTGGAGCGGGGGATCAATGCCGCCGCGCTGGCGCAGATTTTTGATGTGAACATCGACACCGGCAAGATGGGCGACCTCGCGGTGGTGGAGTCGGCCAACGAGTTTGCGGCGGCGGCCGTTCTCGCGGCGGACACGCTGGTGCACCAGTACCTGACCGAGAGCAGCATCCGCCAGTACGTGCAGAACGAGGAGCTGGCCAGCCAGCTGGTGGCATTGCTCGAGAACGGCATAACGTTCACATACTATGTGAGCGCTCAGCGCACGACCTATAACGGCGTGACCTACTGGGTGTTCGGCGCGCAGGCGGCTGCGGCCCCCAGCCTGCCGGAGCTGCCGGAACAGAACTGAATCATCGCTTTCCCGGCTTCGACCCCCGGCAGTTTTCTGCCGGGGGCTTTTTGCGCGAAAATCCACAAAATTTACACAAACCGAAGTATCGTTGTTGACAATATCTAACAGCCGTGGTATGGTTAATCCAACAGAGGACGGCAAGCCTGTCCGGGCGCAATGGTGCGGCGCACAGTTCAAATCTGCCAAAGAAAGGATGGAAGCGTATGAAAGGTAAAAAGATCCTGACGCTGATCCTGGCCGTGGTGCTGGCGGCCGGGATGCTGACTGCCTGCGTAAACGTGCCGGGCAGCTCTGCAGGCGTCAGGCTCGACACATCGACGATCGAACAGATGCTGGAAAACCAGGGGGTGACCGCCACGGTCACGGCAGACGCCGGTCTGACCGAGGCGGTGGACGCGGTGGCCGCATCCCTGGCCCTGTACAACCTGAAAGAACTTGACAGCCTGGATATTGGGGCGATGGTCGCCCGGCAGGCCGGCGTCACCCCGCTGTCCTGCGAGGTGTATGGGGATTCCTATTGGGTCAGCACGCCGCTGGGCTATGCTTCCCGGCGGGAGCGGACCGCCTCTTCCCTGATCGGAAAACTGGGCGACGGTAGCTATCATGTGGCCGCGGCGGTTTTTGTGGAGCAGGGAGGCCAGAGACAGATCCTGTTCGCTGTAACAGCAGCGTAAAATTTTGAAAAGAGGTGTGCATCTTATGAAATGCAAAAAACTTTTGGCTTTGGTCATGGCAGCGGTGCTGTCGGTCAGTATGCTGACCGCCTGTGGCGGCGGCAGCGGCGTAAAAGATACGCTGAGCTCTAACGGAGTGGAAAAGCAGCTGGAAGAGGTCGATATTGACATTGATTTGACCAGCGATTCCCATATGAACAATGTGGTCCGTGCTGCGGCTCAAAAATTGGCAGCAGGAAGTTCTCGCAACGCTGTGACGAACCAAATCATGAATGAGATGAATTGGGACGCTCTCAGCCAGCTGAAAAATGTGTGGAACCAGATCCTGGGCAGCATGGGCATCCTGACCCCCAGCATTTCGGTGGGCTTGGTGCAAATCGTAAGCTCGGATCAGCTGGCTGCAAACCAGGGCTCCGGCGGCTTGCTGAGCCTCGTTGGAACACACCGGCAGAAAGTTATAGAGATGTCCCCGATCAACACGCCTGAAAGATTTGCGGCGGCCCTGCTGCTGGGTGTGGATGGAACGGTTGGCATGATCTCGGATGCGACCAACGACATTGTTAATGTCGGCTATAATGTGTGTGGCTATGAAGTCGAGGACCCGAACGGCAACGATTACTGGGTCTTTGCGGCGCAGATCACCATCGCATAAATTGTTTTTACAGCGTACATGGCCCCCGGGTGACCGGGGGCCTTTTTCTATCCGCAGGCGCAAAAAGACCGCGGCTGCTGAGAGGGGAAAGCAGACCGCGGTCCGGGAGATCGGATCGAAAAAGTTTTGGATTATTAAAGGGAGGAATAGCCGAAGCTGTTCACCAAAGCGTCGATGGGCTGGCCGGCTTTGCACATGGGGCAGTCCCGGGACTCGTAGCTCTGGTAGTCGGGCAGGTTGTTGGGGTCAAAGATGGAGTTGACCCGCATCCCCATGAATTCGTGGGTGGTGGCGAAGATGGCCGCCAGGCCCGCCACCTGCCCGCCGTAGTACTGCACCGCCTCCACGGCCGCCTTGATGGAGTAGCCGGTGGTGATGGAGGCCGACAGGATCAGCACGTGCCGGCCCCGCACCATGGGGGCGATGTTGTCCCGCAGGATGATCTGGCTGCCCGAGGTGTACTCGGGAGTGATGATGTAGATGGTCTGGTGGGCGTTCATGTTGCGGAAGCCGTCCTTGGTCAGCTCGTTGGCCATACAGGTGCCGATCACCTGGGTGCCGTCCAGGCACAGGATGGTGTCCACGATGGTGGTGCTCTTGTACATGTGCACCAGCTCTTTGGCGGTCTCCGCCGCTTCGGACAGGCGGGTCTTCTGCATGGTCACGTCAATGTAATAGTTGATGTGGCTGTGGCTGGTGGCGAAGTGCCCCCGTGCGACGCGCAGGATCATCCGCTTGTTGTTGGTGGGCAGCTTTACCATGTTGATCATTTTGAAGACCCCTCCTGTTTTTTGGATTCGGCCGCCGGGCGTCCCGTTGGCGCGTAAAAGTATACCTTTATTGTAGCGGGAAATCATTTTGCGCACAATACACATATTTCACAAATTTTAGGAAAAAATTCAGTCTAATATACTGTCTGCCTCCCGGGCCTTGACAGGGCCCTGCAAACGTGTTATAGTCTACTTACAAACCGTTGAAGCGGAAGATGCGGCCTATCGCACCCCCAGCCAGAGAGCCTGCGGCAGCTGAAAAGCAGGCGGGGGCCTGCGCGCCGCTGTGGGCCGCCGAGGGCGCGGGGGAAGGGCGATGGAGCCTGCGTATCCCGCGACGGCAGGGCGCACGTCAGCGCCGGGGATGTGTTGGCATCCCGTCAGAGGGTGCGGCCCCGGAGGGCCGCAAAGCAAGGTGGCACCGCGGATAATTTGCGTTATTCGTCCTTGACAAGACCGGCAGGTCCGACTTTGTCCGGGGCGTTTTTTTCTGCGGCGGGGCGGTTTGGGCCGCCCGCTTCCTGCCGGGAGATTCGATCCGCATCTATGCAAAGGGAGGCATTTTTTATGAGTGAGCAGAGCGAGCGCAAGCGCATCATTTTGTCCGGCATCCAGCCCACCGGCACCTTTACTCTGGGCAACTACATTGGGGCGGTCCGCAACTGGGCCAAGCTGCAGGATCAGTTCGACTGCCTGTATATGGTGGCCGACCTCCACGCCCTGACCGTCCGGCAGGAGCCCGCAGCCCTCCGCCGCCACACCCGCGAGGCCGCGGCCATGCTGCTGGCCGCCGGCATCGACCCGGCCCAGAGCATCCTCTTTATCCAGAGCCATGTCCCGGCCCACACCCAGCTGAACTGGATCCTGTGCTGCAACGCCCAGTTCGGCGAGCTGAGCCGCATGACCCAGTTCAAAGACAAAAGCGCCAAGCACCCCGACAACGTCAACGGCGGCCTGTTCACCTACCCGGCCCTGATGGCGGCGGACATCCTGATCTACAATGCGGACCTGGTCCCGGTGGGCCAGGACCAGACCCAGCACCTGGAGCTGGCCCGCAACGTGGCCCAGCGCTTCAACAACGCCTACAGCCCCACCTTCAAACTCCCCGAGGGCTATGTGACCAAGGAGGGGGCCAAGATCATGTCCCTGGCCGACCCCACCCGCAAGATGAGCAAGAGCGACACCAACGCCAACGCTTTCATCCTGCTGACCGACGACCGGGACGCCATCACCCGCAAGTTCAAGCGGGCGGTCACCGACTCGGACGGGGTGGTCCGGTACGACCCCGCGGCCAAGCCCGGCGTGTCCAACCTGATGGTCATTTACCAGGTCTTTACCGGCAAGAGCTTTGAGGAGATCGAGCGGGAGTTCGACGGCCAGGGCTACGGCGTCTTTAAAGAGGCGGTGGGCGCAGCGGTGGCCGACGGCCTGGCCCCCATCCAGGGCGAGTACGAGCGCATCCTGGCCGACAAGGCGTATGTGGACGGCGTCCTGAAAGAGGGCGATGCGGCAGCCTCCCGCATCGCCGACCGGATGATCCAGAAGGTCTACCGCAAGGTGGGGCTGCTCCAGCTGTAAAGGCTCCGGGGATGTCCCCGGCCGGCCGCAGACAAACCGGCTTTGGGCCCGCGTTTCCGCCTTCTTCCGGCGGGACGCGGGCCCTTTTGCGCTTTTGCGCCGCCGTGCCCCCGGAAAGGGCCGAAAAACGCTTCCGTTCGCACCTTTTCGGGCCGGCAGGGCGGCGGGACAGGGCGCTGGAAAGTATTTTGTGTCGAACAAACGCGGAATTCTTGACGAATGCTGTCCCTTCCTGTATACTGGAAAAAACAGGAAACAGGCCGCTGGTTCGGAGCGGCCGCCTGCAGGAATGCAAAAAGGAGAACGAAATGATGAAAGACAAAAGCACCGGGATCGTCCGCGGCATTGACAATCTGGGGCGCGTGGTCCTGCCCAAGGAGCTGCGCACCGCGCTGGGGATGTCCAGCGACAGCAAGGTGGAGATCTTTGCGGAAGACGGTGCTATCGTGATGCGCAAGTATATCCCGCCCAAGGCCTGCACCTTCTGCGGCGCAGTGGACGAGAAAGCCGTCCTCTTTGAGGGGCGGTGCATCTGCCCGGCCTGCCTGGCCCGGCTTGCCGCCATCAAGACCAACTGAGGAAAGGGGGCCTGCACACCTATGAGCACCCTGCGCTATACTTCGATCCCCTCCACCCGGGCGGGGTCCAGGCTGAACGTCCTGCTCTGCCTGCCCGAAGGCCGGCCCCGGGCCGTCCTCCAGATGACCCACGGGATGGTGGAATACATTGGCCGCTACGAAGAGCTGGCCCGTTATCTGGCCGGCCACGGCATCGCGGCGGTGGGCCACGACCATCTGGGCCACGGCGGCTCGGTGGCCAGCAAGGAGGACTACGGTTATTTTGGGCGGCCGGACGGCAACCGCCTGCTGCTGGAGGACATCCATGCCGTCACCCGGTGGGCCAAGGCCCTGCCCGAGCTGGCGGGCCTGCCCTGGTTTTTGCTGGGGCACAGCATGGGTTCTTTTTACGCACGGCAGTACATCTGCGAGTATGGCGATGAGCTGTCCGGCGCCATCCTGATGGGCACCGGCTGGCAGCCCCGGGCCGCCGTGCTGGGGGGCCGGGCGCTCTGCCATCTGCTGGCGGCTTTCAAGGGCTGGCATTACCGCAGCAGGCTGGTGAACAGCCTGGCCTTCGGCAGCTACAACCGCAGTTTCGAGCCGGCCCGCACCCCCAACGACTGGCTCAACCGGGACGCAAACGAGGTGGACCGCTACCGCGCCGAGGAGCGGTGCAGCTTTATCTTTACTCTGAACGGATACGACAGCCTGTTCACCGGGCTGGCGCGGCTGTGCGACAAAAAGCTGCTGGCCCGGGTGCCTCGGGAACTGCCCCTGCTCTTTCTGGCGGGGGAGGACGACCCGGTGGGGGACAAGGGCAGGGGCGTGCGCAAGGCGGCCCAAAGCCTGCGGGAGGCCGGGGTCCGGCAGATCGAGGTCAAGCTCTACCCCGGCGCCCGCCACGAGCTGCTGGTGGAGCTGAACCGCCGGGAGGTCTTTGAGGACATCCGCTCCTTTATCGAAAAGCGGATCTGAGCCCCCACGGAAACGAAAAACAGGCGTCCGCACCGGGTGCGGGCGCCTGTTTGGGCATAGCGGTATTATTTGTTCTCTTCCGGTGGGGTCAGGGCGCGGATGCGGGTCTCGCTGGTCTTGACCAGGTTGAGCAGGCTGGACGTATAGAGGGGGAACTCCCGGGTCAGGCTCTCGGTGGTCATGGCCAGGGGGGCGGTGTCCTACAGGCCCTCGCCGTTTTTCACGCTGCCACCCGCCAGCAGGACGCTGACGTTGGCCTCGGCCATCCGCATGACGGCGTCGGAATAGCCGTCCCACTGGCCTTCGCTGATGCTGAACATGCTGGCCGCGTTGTGGGGGCCGCTGGTGTACAGCAGCCGGAACATCTTGTAGACGGCCATCATCAGATAGGCGCTGACCTCGGTGACAAGGGCCTTGTTGCGGCACTGGCCCACCTTGGCGTAGAGGACGTTCAGGCTGTTGGAGATCAGCTTTTTGTTCATGGTGGGCAGGACGCTGCCATGGTAGACATTGTCCTTCATCTTGTCGGGGTTGGGGATGTCGTCGGCGGTCAGGACCGCGCCGGTGCGGTCGGCGCTGCGGCCCAGCAGATAGTCGCAGGAGACGCCGTAGTAATCCGCGACCCGGACCACAAAATCCAGGCCGCACTCCCGGATGCCTTTTTCGTAGTGGGAGAGCAGCGCCTGGGAAATGTGCAGGTCCTCGGCGGCCTGCTTTTGGGTGATGCCCCGCTCGGTGCGCAGCAGCTTGATGATACGGTTGAATTCCATGAGTGATCCTCCCGGGCCCCGGCCGCTCTGCCCGGCCGTCGGAAAAAGCCCTTTCTTTCCTTTATACAACAACATGTTGATTATACATAATGGAAAACGACTTGTAAAGGAAAAAATTGACGAGATTTTTCCTGATTTTTCGTCGTTTTTGTCAAAAGGCTTGCCCTGCCACCAGATATATGATACACTGGAGCGGAATCCCCGGCTATTTTGTGTTTCGGCTCGAAAAAGTTTTTTGGGGCATTTGAGGAAAGAGGTGCGTTTTTGCATGAAGACCTTTAAGCTGCATCTGATCCGCCATGGCCTGACCGCCGGCAACCTGGACGGGCGCTACATTGGGGGCGGCACCGACCTGCCCCTGTGCAGCGAGGGCCGGGCCCAGCTGGCCGAGCTGAAAGAGCGGTTTGAATATCCGGTGGTGGACACCGTTTTTTCCTCCCCGCTGCTGCGGGCGGTGGAAACGGCGAACATCCTCTTCCCCGGGGCGGCCCACCAGTTTACGGTCCACGACCTGCGGGAGGCCCACTTTGGGGTGTTTGAGGGCCGCCCGGTGAAAGAGCTGGTCAAAGACCCGGACTTCTCCCGGTGGATCACCCCCGGCTCCGGCTTCACCCCCGAAGGGGCCGAGCCCACGGCGGATTTCCACCGCCGCTGCGGCGAGTCGCTGCTCAAGCTGTTCGAGTATATGATCCGGATGGACGTTACCGAAGCGGCCTGCGTCACCCACGGCGGGGTGATCGTCAGCATGCTGGCCCAGCACGCCCTGCCCAGCCGCCGCCCCGAGCAGTGGATGGCGGACCCGGGCTGCGGCTACACCGTCCAGACCGACGTCCAGCTCTGGATGCGGGACAAAATGGTGGAGGCCATCGACATCGTCCCCTTCGGCTACGCCGACACCCTGCGGGGCCAGGCCGAGACCGAGAACAACGAGGCGTACCAGTAAACCCCATGCAGCGCAAAACGCCGCCCGGCTCAGGCCAGGCGGCGTTTCAGCGTGTCGCAAAAGCGCCACGCTCCAGGGGGAACCCATTTCTGCCCGCATACGCGGGACAGAAATTCCTTCCCCCTGGTATCCCCCTGGGGACAAAATTTGGCGCTGAACCGCGCACTCGCCGCAAGGCGGCTCGCACACTCTCAGCGCCAAATTTCCCTGTATGTGTCCCGTCCATCCGCACATGTCGGCTGGACGGGACTCTTTTGATGGAGAAGGGGGACGGCTAGTTGGCGCTGATCTCGGCGCCGGCGCTGTCCCGCAGGACCACTTCCTGGCCGGCCACGCTGCCCATCAGGGCGATGTAGCTGGTGCCGGGCCGGATGTCCAGCGCGGTGCCGTCCGAATTGTAAATGGCCAGGGTGGAGTCGGCGCCGGGCATCCAGAGGATGCTCCAGACCGAGCCGCCGTTCAGGTAGATCCCGGCGCCCATGGTCAGGTCGTACCCCCAGGAATAGCCGTCGTCCCGGCGGGAGGGCGCGCTGTAAAGGATCAGGACATTGTCAAAACCGGCCTGGGCGCCGGTGTTGGCGTCGGTCTGGGGGCTGCCGTCGGCCCGGGCCATCAGATAGTGGCCGGTGCCGGCGTCGTAGGTGAAGCTGGTGGAGGCGTCGGCCGAGAAGATGACCTCCACCGAGGAGGCGCCTTCCTTGCCGCCGGCGGGCTCCCCGAAGGGCAGCAGGGGCGGCAGCTGGACGCCTGCCTCCTCGTCGGACTCGCTGTCCGCCGAGGCCGCCGGCGCGGCGGCCTGGGGCTCCAGGGAGACGCCGGCGTCGGCCGCCAGCGGGGTCAGGGCCGCGCCGCTGGTGGTCCAGCCGATCTGGTCGGGCTGGCCCCACACCCCCTCGTAGTTGAACCCCTTGACCCCTAGGCTGAGGGCGTCCAGCGAGAGGATCTGGTAGTAGTCCAGGAAGTTGGCCGCGTAAAGGCTGGCCCCCCGCTGGACCGGGATGGCCTGCTGGCAGATCAGCAGCTGCAGATAGAGGTCCCGCGCCTGGGCCACGGGGCCGGTCTTGGGCACGGCCTCAAGGGAGGGGTACACCAGGCAGAGGCTGGTGCTGCTGTCTCCCTCGGTGAGGGCCTCGAGCACCACCGACGCCTCTCCGATGCCCCACTGGCGGTCGGCGTCCATCCCGTTGTAGAGAAAGACCGAGGCGGGGCGCTGGCCGGGCCAGCGGGCCAGCTCACCGGTCAGGGGGTCCAGGGCGGCGGCTTCCCGCTCCGAGGCGGCGCCGCCGTCCTGCTGCCCCAGCGAAAGGCAGCCCGTCAGGAGCAGCGCGGCCAGGCAGCAGGCCGTCAGTGCCAGAGTGAACTTTTTCATAGTGTGATCCTTCCCGTATCAGGCGTTGAAGGCAAAGGCGTCCCGCTCGTCCTCGTCCACGATGGCAAGATAGGTGCGCCCGCGGTTGAACGTCACCGGCTGGCCGTTGTCGGTCACTTCCAGGGGCAGGTCGGGGGCCGGCTTGGACCACTGGCAGGGCCGCACCCGCCCCCGGGTGAAGTAGAAGGCTTCGCCCCCCGCGATGTACTGGACCTGCTGGACGTCTCCCGAGTCGCCGGGATAGGCGGCGATGGGCGCAAAGCAGACCAGCAGGTTCTCGAAGGCGAGCTGCTGGCTGTTCAGCTCGTCCACTGCGGCCTCAAAGCGGCCGGTGCGGGCGCTGTACATCTCCATCCGGTAGACCTGGTCGGGGTCGCTGTAGTGGAACGCCGACTGATAGTTGGCCGAGTGCCGGACCGTCACGTCCCGGCCGCCCGGGCAGCCGTCCAGCAGGACGGTCTCGCCGGTGCGGTAATCGGCAAAGGGGAAAAAGGTGGCGTCGTAATCGTAGGTCAGATCGATGCCGGCATTCTGGGCGGCCTGGCGGATCTCGCTGCCCGAGGTGAACTCGGTGTGCTCATAGGCCACCACCCCGCCGCGGGGGTCCCGGTGGGCCACCTGGGGATGGGTGGGGGTGTTAAAATAGCCTTTGCCCCCGATGTTCAGCCCCGCGTAATCCCACTGGCTGACGTATTGGGTGCAGAACACACTTTCGCCGTCGTGGTAATAGAGGGCCTGCCAGGGCATGATGAGCTGCAGGAACTGATCCCGTCCCGACCGCAGGGGCCCCACCTCGGGGATGCCCTCCGCGCTGCTGTACAGGGCGCACAGCCGGCTGATGTTGCCCTCCACCTTGGACTCGATCAGGACCGGCGCCGCCGACAGCCCCCGCTGGGGCCGGGCGTTCTGGCGGGCGCTGTTGCAGATGTTGTTGACCATCACCCCGACGATCCGCCCCCGGCCGCGCTTGGCCTCGCCGGTCAGGGGGTCGGCGTCGTAGGGGGGCAGGGCGGGCGCGCTGCTGCTGGCCGCCGGCGCCTGGGACGAAGCCGCCGGCGCAGAGGACGCCGCGCCGGAAGAGGAGGCGGACTCCTCGCCAAACAACTTTTGCAGCCAGTCCAGCAGGCTGCCCTGTGCGCTGGCCCCCATCAGGGCCAGCGCGGCGGCGGCAGCGCCCGAGCAGCGCAGCATCAGACGGCGGGTGATCTTCATAAGTGCATCTCTCCTTTGCAATGGGGTCGGACGGGATCGGGTCCCGATGTTTCACATGAGGACAGCCTGTGCATACCAGCCCATTCTGTACCTTTCATTGTAACTATTTTGTATCCTTTTGTAAAGAGGAAGTTCCTGCCGGAACCATTTGGAGAGAAAAACAGACTTTTTTACGCCGGCACTTGCATTTTGCGCCCGGGTGTGGTAAAATAATCGGGCGGTATCCTGCCGCGCCAAACACGAATATGGTTATGCGCTCGTAGCTCAGTCGGTAGAGCATCTGACTTTTAATCAGAGGGCCCGGGATTCGAGTTCCCGCGAGCGCACCAAAGAAAAGCGTTGAATCGTAAGATTTGACGCTTTTCTTTTTATGTACCCGCCCAAAGGCGGGGAGTGCACGGTCGGTGCACGGTTTCTGCACGGTCAGGCTTTTCGCAGGAGGATTTTATATCCTGTGGAATTCCTTTGCAGTTTGTGCCTGAATTTGCATCAGGTCATGAGGGCCAAGCGGAGCTGTGCCTTCACCGCAGGGTCGGCATTGTTCAGCAGGTCCAGAAGGGCAGACATGGAGATGGCGGCCTCTCCAGCTGCCTCAAGTGGTTGAGTGGGCTTACCGGTTTCCTTGTAAAAGCTCTCCTCGAACTTTTGCCCCAGCTCTTTGCGGGAAGTCTGCTGGATATGGGCATAGGTATTGACCAGCATATCCGCACTGGCGTGGCCCGTCGTGCCTTGTACGGCTTTCACGTCGCCGCCTGAGATCATCAGCTGGTAGGTGGCACTGGAATGCCGCAGCCCATGAAAAACGATGCGGGGAAATTCCGGGTGCGCGTCCTGCCACTTGAGGAACTTTTTGCGAATGAGGACCGGCTCCACGGCCTGACCGTTGGGCAGGCGCAAGAGCATTCCACTGTCGTGGTAGCGCTCTGGGGCACGAGCCTCGTCGGCCTTTAACTGTTCCAGCCAGCATTTTAGTTCCTCCCGAAGGGCGGTGGTCAGGAAGATGATTCGGCGAGAAGCATCTGTTTTGGTGCTTTTTAGAATCAGAAGGGTCTTGCTGCCCTCCCGCTTGTCCTCAAATGCTTTTAACACACAACTGTCGCCTACTTGGCTTAGAGATTCTTTCTGTACCCGCTGCATCGACTTGTTGACTGAAAAGGTGCCGACCCCGCCGGCGGCGTCAAAGTCGATGTCCTCCGGGGTAAGCCCTGCCACTTCGCCTTCCCGCAGTGCGCCAACCAGAGTCAGGTGGACTGCCAGATGAAGGATAGGGTCCTCCATGCTGGCGAGGGCCGCCCGCATTTCCTCGACGCTCCAGATGCTCCGTTCCTGGGTGGTCTTTTTAGGCCCTTCCAGAGGGACGGGGCTTTTCAGCAGGATGCCCCATTCGACCGCATAGAGGAATGCGGTGTGCAGCAGCCGGTGGACCTCGTGAATAGTGGTGCCGGACAGCAACCGCTGCTTTTGTTTGGGGGTCAGCTTCTGCTTCTTGCCCTCGATATACTGGCCGCAAGGCGTCTTGCTCAGAGTGCTGTACAGGTTTTCCAGGTGATAGGGCTTGAGTTTCTGCATCTCCATGTTTCCAATATACGGAACAATAAGGTTTTGGATGGTGGACAGATTGGACTGATAAGTCTTGGGTGCCCACTTATGCTTGCTGCACTGTTTGGGCAGCCAGTCCATCAGGAACTCACCGACCGTTACCGTTGAAGGGATCAGGAAGGTGCCGCTGGCCAGCTCATGCTCTATCTGCTTTTTACGCTTCATCGCCTCCTCTTTGGTGGAAAAACTCTCCCATTTGTCGCAGCTTTTGCCGTGCTCGTCCTGGTAGGTGTAGCGGACGCCATAAGAGCCACCTCGTTTTGTGATATATGCCATAACTGCCTCCTTGTCAGGCTGCCCGGAACAGCCAGGCATGAAAGCTGTCCTTGGGGACGCGGATGCTTCCGCCCACCCGCAGGACGCGGAACTCGGTGGTGCTGTTGCACAGGTTATAGGCAGAGCGCAGGCTGATGGCCAGCATCTGCGCCACATCCTCCACCGTGTAGACACAGGCTTTCCGTTCGGGCTGTTTCAGGTCAGAGTTCGGAGACTTGACGGCATTGTTTTGGGTGACTGATTCCATTGTACCGGTTTCGGGGGTGTTTTGCAAGGTTTCTGAGGTGAAATTTGTGGGTGTGTTGTTATTTTTCTTCATTGGCATTCTCCTTTTCATGGTTCAAAGTTCGGCAGTACGCTGGGCGGCTTTGGGCCTCCTGAATTCGTCCAAAACCTCTTTCGGTATCCGTTCCAGCAATGCCAGAGCATCCTCATAATCGCGCCGGAGCTGTGCGTCCCGCAGTTCCTTGAGGACGCTGGTTTTGGTGGCGGCTTCCAGAGATTGCTCCAACTCGGCGGCTTTCTTTTTCAGCCGTTTGTTTTCAGTGGCCGTCTCGGTGAAGGCCACATTGTACTTTTTGAGTTGGGTGTGCATCTTTTCCACGGCCGGGATATAACCGTCCAGCAGCTTGGAAATCTCGGCAGCCCGCTTTTTGCTATTAAGAGGCCCGATGCCGGTAAGCAGTTCCTCCAACTTCTGGCGTTGCTTGTTGAGGCGGGTCATCTCCTTGAAGATGCGGGGCGGGATATGGTCGCGGCCCGTCTGGCTGGCGCTCTCGCCGCGCTCCAGGTCGGGGTACTTTTGGACCATGTGTTCCCAGAACTGGTCCTGCCACCAGGTCAACTTTTTCTTATTGCCTACGATGTCCTTGGCGCTGAGTCTGCCATCCGCAGTCAGCGGGACAAAAGAAAGGTGCATATGGGGCGTCTTCTCGTCCATATGCACCACGGCGGATATAATTGTTTCTCTGGATTGGTATTGCTCAAAGAAGCGGAGCGCTTCCTCAAAATACTGCCGGATTTCAGGCAGCTTCTTGCCCTTGAAGAACTCCGGTGTGGCGGTGAACATCGCTTCCACCACTCGGACGCTGTCCGTCCGGGTACGGCAGCCGACGGCCTGGATTTGACTCTCGGCCTCCGCTCTATACTTGCCGGCTGGCTCGATGAGGTGAAAGTTGTGCTTGCTGCGGGAGAGGTCAATATCAGGGTTGCTGGCGTACATTTCTTTGGTGCGCTCATTGTGGGCCTCGATGTTGGATATCTCCGGCCCCTTGTACTTGGCGAAGCGCATGATGGCATATTGTGATTGGCTCAAGTGTGGCCCTCCTTGTAAATTGACAGGTCATGTTATGGGCGGGCATAGCGGGGAACCTCCTTTCAGATTTTGGTGCGGATCAATTTGATTCGCACCACTTCAACGTATTTTTGTTACTTTGCGGCGTAAGGTGCACCAACTTGGATCAAGTGGTCATTTTGACCACTTGATTTGGTGGGTGGCAAGTTGTCAAAATGACAACCTGCCACTCAGCAGCTATGATGGTTGCGATCAAGTTACCAAAATGATAACTTGATCATAGTGATGGTTATCATTTCGACAATTATTGCTTCAGAAGATCAAAGTAGGTGTGGACAAAATGTCCACACTTACTTCAAAAGAATAAAGTAGATGGTTCAAAATGAATTCGGCCGTCTTGTTTGCTTCAATGAAGTGGTACTGGTCATTTTGACCAGCACCACTTTAGTATTGTGAAGAATTGCGTATATAGCGCGTTTGGGGGATTTCGCTATGTACGTGCGTACAGACCTCGCATATGTGTACGTAGCGAAAGGGCCATTCCCATTACAGCTTATCAGCTCTGACACTTGTTCCTTACTGGGCAAGGAAATCAACGGATAAAATTTGTCCGTTGATTTCCTCATACCCGATTTGAAATGATAACTACCGCTTCAATCAGGCAAAGTAGTTGGATTCATTTTGAATTCAACCACTTTATGGTCTTAAAGCTTTTTGAAATACATGGTGGCACTGGACAAAATGTCCAGTGCCTCTTTGAGTGATAGGCAATCGAGATCTGATACATCACCGTTTATCAGTTGGTCAAAGTGACCAACTGATTTAATTGAACCAAATGGTCATTTATATTAGAATGAAGGATATTGCCTCTGAATATATGGTCGTGGACAAAATGCCCACAGCTACTTTAGCACCATAAAGGACTGCGTATATAGCACGTTTTGGGGATTTCGCTATGTACGTATATACAGGTTTTGTATGCACGTACATAGCAAAAAGGCGAAGTGCTCCCATATACATGATTTTGGCTGTTCCCAAAATGGAAACAGCCACTTCAATTTCGTGAATCAGAACTCGAGCGTCAAATCAAGAGATTTTGGTAGTGACCAATTTGGTCACAGCCGCTTCAAGGGAGTAACGAACGGTTACGCCCTTTGAGGTCTTGCACTATGCACCGCTGCACTAACCTTGTACATACGTACATAGCAAAAAAGCCAAGTTCTCCCATATACAGAGTTACCGACCCCAGGATAGGGGGACAGGCTCAGGCCGGACAAGGGCTTCGATTCCCAGATAGCCCCATACACGGCGGCCTGCCGAGTTGACAATATTGTTGGTGTGCTCCAGGTTGTACTTTTTCAGATTGGCGATCAGGTTATCGCTGAAGCTCCGGGCTTTCAGGGGTACCAGGTTGTTCTCCTCACACCACATCTTATAAATGGCATAGAGGTCTTTGGAGCTGATACAGGCATCCGCCTTGAGCCGGATATAATCTTCTGCCTCCATGAAGTCGAAGAAGTTGTTGCTGTCCCGCTTGACAAGCTCCCGGTTGCGCCGGGCGCGGTCGCTCTCGGTGAACTTGAAGCCGTTCCGAACGAGACGCTGCAGGCCCTCAAAGGCCCACAGAAAAACTCCTTCAGCTTCGGCAGCCATCTTCTCGGCGATGTCCGGGTCGTCCACCCGGTCGGTGGGCTTGTCCCTGGTGGTCAGGACCAGTTGCCGCCGGTAGAAACCATCGCTGCGGTCATAGAGAGCCTGTAGGTCTCCATTGCTGAACGCCAGCAGCCGGGCATAGATCCAGCCCTGGTAGCTCTGTTTGCACTTGCGTTCCAGGTCCATCTGGCCCTGGGCCGTGACAATGGACTTGACGTAATTGGTCTGCCGCAGAGCCTCGATGCGCATATCGTCGTCTACGCAGAGCAGGATGTGTTCCAGGTCGGCCCGGGCAAAGCGGTTTTCGGAGATTTTGCCGATGCTGCCGTCCTTCATATTGGTGCCGAACAGCCTGGACAACACCACGCCGATCTGGCTTTTGCCCTCACCGCCGCGGCCCTTGAGGACCATCATCCGCTGGCCCTTGTTGCTGGGGATGAGGCAATAACCGATAAATTCCTGTAAGGTGGGGATATCCTCCGGGTAGAGCAGGTCGGACAGGAATCGCAGCCAGAGGGCAGGCTGGGCCGCTTTGGGATTGTACCGAACCGGCAGCCGGTTGCGAACTACTTCAGGTTTGCCCTCCTGAAAGCTGCCGTCCAGGTATAGGGTCCCATTGGCCAGGTGGATGCAGTTGGTGACTGTCGGGAAGTCATCCATCTGGGCAGAAAGCTTGAGCAGGTCCAGAATGTTGCCCACCTTGCGGGCTACGTTGTTGCTGGCGTAGTCCCGAAGCTCTGCGTAAATATCACTTCGCAACGGCATTTCGTCCGTTACCCGGCCATCCTCGGTGAAAAAGAAGCCGTTGCAGAAAACGATTTTATGGGTGGACATAAAGGTCTCGCAGAAAACCGCTTCGTTGATCCGATGCCCTTCTTCCAGCCAAACTGGGTCATTGGAGCCGGGCCGGTAGATTTTGCCTTTCATGCGGCCTCCTTTGCTTTAAAGGCGTCCAGGCGGGCTTCCATTCTGGGCAGAAGTTGGCTATCCAGCAGGCGCTTGGCAACGTCCACCTTCTGAGAGGCCGGCCCAAAAGCCAGACGATCCATGAGGTCATCTACGACATCCAGCATGTGCAGGGCTTCCACAAAGCGATCGTCCAATGATTCCTCCGGGGAGAGGGGAGCAAATTCTGTCCGCCACCGGGTCAGCAGGTCGCGGTAGTCGTGGAGGACTCGGAGACAGTAAGAAACATCCTCTTGCTGAGCATCCGAAGAGACAGTGGGTGACTTGGACAGTGCAACCGCACTGGATGGGGGCTTGTCTGGGCCAAGGCCAAAGTCCTGGGCCATCTTTCGGGCGGCCTGCAGGCTACTGAGATCGAACAGGCGGGCAGTGAGGTCGATCACATCGCCGGTAGCCCCGCAGCCGAAACAGTAATAATAAGTGTCGTTCAGCTTCATGCTGGGCGTGTGATCCTCATGGAAGGGGCACCGGGTCATCCCGGTGGTCGTGATAGGCAGGCCATACAGCGCAGCAGCCTGCTTCACGGTGACGGCAGCCTTTATGGTTTGAAAAAGATTCACTTGCACCTCGTTTTCTCATATCTGGTGGATGGGCTGATATGCGGTACTTCGCCTGGTACCGTGAGTCAAAGATACGCCAAATCATCGTATCCTGAGGGAAAAGGATGTACCCTACTTCGGGGTACACCTTCTTCTTGTGTCGGGATTTGAGTTTCTGATGAGGCCCATCTGGTGGGTAACGTTTTGTTACAGACCGCCTTTTCGGGGCAATCTTTGCCGTTCTCCCTCATCGCTTCTGACAGGCAACCACTCATCTCTGAGGGCGCTGTGCCATCCCTTTTGGGCGCTCGCTCCGGGTGGAGGTCGTGGCGGTTTGGGCGGTGAGGACGGTCATTCAGTTTTACATTGGAGACAGTATAGCAGAAAATCCAGAACTTTCCCGTATGTCCAAGAGGTTGGAAATTTGTCTCAAAAGGCTCTGATTTCCACGCTCTTGGACAAAGCAACTGCGATATGGTATACTAAAGTGGTAAATCGCCAACCCGCCCACTAGATGGAGGTAACAGATGCACACGAAACTGACGTTAGGCGAACGACTCAAGGACCTGCGCATTGAACGGGGCTGTACCCTGGAAGAACTGGCAGCTCAAACGGGCCTGTCAAAAGCAGCCCTTGGCAAGTACGAAACCAGCGAGTCGGGAGATATCAGCCTGTTTGCTATTACCAAGTTGGCTGGTTTCTATGACGTGACAACAGACTACCTTCTGGGCCTGGTGGAAAACAAAAATCGCCCAGACGCAGTCCTTGCGGACCTGCATCTGAGCGATGAAGCGGTAGATGTTCTGAAAAGTGGGAAATTAAATAACCGGCTTTTCTGCGAGTTGGTTACCCACCCGAAATTTCCGCGTCTGATGGCAGACATGGAGATTTATGTGGATGGCATGGTGTCCATGCAGATTCGGAACCTGAACGCCTTGCTGGAATCGGTACGGACCTCAATCGTGGAGAAATATGACCCGAAAGAGGACAACACTCTGCGGACTTTGAAGGCAGCGCAGATTGACGATGATAAGTATTTTGCCCAAGTGATCACCGATGATGTGGAGCGAATTTTGATTGACCTCAAACAGCAGCATTCCAAAGATACATCCAGTGCGTCGGTGGAGGCTCCTTTAGCCGAGTTCAAGAAATCTTTAGAGGAAATCTCTCAAGTCAAGGGCAGCAAGGTTGAAAAGCTGATGATGCTGTTCTGTAAGCAGAACCAGATCAATTACAGTAAATTGACCGACAACGAAAAGCACTGGCTGGTGGAAATCTGCAAGAAATCCAATCTGCTCAAGGGTGGGGCAAGCCAGAGAGGAAAGCGCTCAAAGAAATAGGAAACGGCCGCTGCGGCGGGGTTTTGTATACCTTTGCTTCGCAGAGGGCGAAAGGCTGGCAGACCGGATGCAAACGCATCATCTGCCAGCTTTTGTTCTACTATTTTTACTGCTGAGATGGGAGCACGGAGCCTATCCGTGCCGCCCTCTCCTTCGCAAAGGTATAACACACTAGACTTTGCAAGCAAAGTCGTGTGCCACGAAACCCCGGCGCGGTTTCTTTGGATTCTTCCGGCTGCAACGGGCGGCAAGCGGTTCTTTGCGCATTGCCGGGCAGCTACTCCGTAAATGAGTAGCCGTCGTAAGATGATGGAGAGGATCGTGGGCAAAAGAAAACACAAAGCGGTCCAATTTATGACCCGGCATCTTTGCTAAAATGGCATCTGTCACCTTGAGCCGCCCTGTCCATTATGCTATACTGAATAAAACAGTTTGTCGAAGCGCGATGGTTTGTTCCTGTCATGTAGGGAAAAGGGGGACGTTTATGGAGCCGATCATTCTGAAGCAGAACATGACAGAAGAGGATATTAAGCTGCAATACATTACCCCTGCGTTGACTTCCAAATGGGAACGCCAAAAGATCACCATGGAGACCCAAATTACCGATGGCAAGATCAGCCTGAAGGGTAACCTTGCGGTGCGGCAGCCTGGCAAACGGGTGGATTACCTGCTCTACCTCAGCGCAAACAATCCCATTGCAGTGGTGGAAGCAAAAGATAACAATCACCAGGTATCGGCGGGGCTGCAGCAGGCGATGGACTATGCCAAAATGCTGGATTTGCCCTTTGCTTTCAGTTCCAATGGGGACGGCTTTGCCGAGCACGATTTCCTCACCGGGGCCGAGCGGCAATTTGGAATGGATGAATTCCCCACGGAGGCCGAACTGTCCGACCGCTATAAGCGGGAATCCGGCCTGACGCCCGCTCAGGAGGCGGCCATGGCACAGCCCTATTTTTCCAGCCAGGCTACCTACCCGCCACGTTACTACCAGAGGATCGCCATCAACCGGACTGTTGACGCCATCGCCCGGGGACAAAAACGGCTGCTGCTGGTGATGGCCACCGGAACCGGCAAAACCTACACCGCATTCCAAATCGTCTACCGGCTTTTGAAGAGCGAAACGGTACACAAGGTCTTTTACCTGGCAGACCGCAATATGCTGGTGGACCAATCCATCGAACAGGACTTTGCCCCGCTGCAAAAGACCATCCACAAGGTCAATGTGAAAAAGGACCAGAAAAACACCGTCACATCCTATGAGGTGTATTTTTCCCTGTACCAGCAGCTGGTGGGAGACGATGACCAGGAACACTTCAGTGAGCTGTTTGCGCCGGATTTCTTCGACCTGATCATCGTGGACGAGTGTCACCGAGGATCGGCCAAGGAGGAAAGCCGCTGGCGGCGGGTGCTGGAGTATTTCTCGGATGCTGTGCAGATCGGCATGACCGCCACCCCCAAGGAAACCAAATACATCTCCAACCTCAGCTATTTTGGCGAGCCGGTCTATACCTACAGCCTGAAAGAAGGCATCGAGGACGGCTTTCTTGCGCCGTTCAAGGTCATCAACGTCATGACCAACATTGGGGAGGGCTGGCGGCCCCGAAAGGGGCAGTTGGACATTTACGGCAATGAGATTCCCGACCGCATCTATACCAACAGCGACTACGACTACAACATCATCATAGAGGACCGCATCCGTGAAGTGGCCCAGGAGATCACCCGATACCTCAAGAGCACCGACCGGATGGCCCGCACCATTGTGTTCTGTGCCACCGAGGATGCAGCCCTGCGCATGCGGGATATGCTGGCACAGCTGAATCAGGACATGATGAAACAGAACCCGGACTATGTGGTGCGGATCACCGGCAGTGATGATGTGGGAAAGAGTAAGTTGGACTATTTCCGCTCTACAACGGAAAAATATCCGGTGATTGCTACAACCTCCAAGCTGCTGTCCACTGGGGCCGATATCAAAATGACCAAGCTGATCGTGCTGGATGAGATGATCGGCTCAATGACTGAGTTCAAGCAGATCCTTGGACGGGGCACCCGTCTGCGGGAAAAAGAGGGCAAGACCCATTTCACCGTGATGGATTTCCGCAACGTCACCCGGCTGTTTGCTGACCCCGACTGGGACGGCCCTCTGGAGATCGACGAGGAATTCGGAACAGCCAAAGGACAAGGGAAGGACCTGCCCCCGCAGGAAAAAGCGCCGGGCAAGGATGATTACGACGGCAGCGCAAAGCTGCCTACCCCCATCGTGGACGAAAACGGCTGTAAGGTCCGTATCATTCAGAAAACTGTTTCCATCTACGACACCGACGGCAAACTGCTGCGTCAGGAAAGCATCATAGACTATACCAAAGAAAACATCCTTGGCCGGTATGCCTCTCTGGACAACTTCATCCACCAATGGAGCACGCAAGACAAGAAGGAACCCATCCGCGATCTGTTGCGCCAGCGGGGCATTGACTTGGAACAGGTGAAAGCAGAGCAGGGGATGACCGATGTGGATGACTTCGACTTCATCTGTCATGTGGCGTTCGACAAGAAACCCCTGACCCGCAGGGAGCGGGCCAACAACGTCAAAAAGCGTGACTTCCTGAGCAAGTACAGCGGCGCGGCCCGCCAGGTGCTGGAAGCGCTGCTGGACAAATACTGCAACATCGGCATCTATGAGATTGAGAAAACGGAGGTCCTCAAGCTGGACCCCTTCCTCAAGATGGGCAAGCCCGCCAAGATCGCCAGCTACTTTGGCGGACGGGACGGCTACCGCCGGGCAGTCAAAGAATTGGAAAAAGAAATTTATGCTGAGCCAAAGGAGGTAGGATAAAAGATGAAGAAAATGACGCATTGGCACGTTGGTGTTTCGGCCGAAGCATTTGCGGCAGCGCAATTTGCAAGACTTTCCTATGATGTATCGGTCCAATATGGTGCGAACCAGCCCGAATACGACCTGATTGTAGTTTCGGGGGAGAAAATGCTGAAAATATCAGTCAAAGGCAGTCAGGATGGAGCTTGGAGTTTGACACAGACCTTCAAGAAGGGACGCAGTTATCACGAGGCAGCACAGGAATGGTTAAACAGACATCATAAAAAGACTATCTTCTGCTTTGTGCAATTCCAAAACACCGAGGCATTCGAGATGCCAAGAATGTATTTGGCCTCTCCAGAAGAAGTAGCAGAGATACTCTGTAAAGAAGCCGGAGGCCGCGGTGAAAGCATCCTCTACGAAAATCATACATGGGGGCCAAAAGCATCGGCCTACGGAACGGTGGACAAGTTGCCGGACGAATGGCGCTTTACTGAAGCGCGCGTAGAAGAAATGTTTGAACGATATGGACAATGATGAGGTTATTTGACGCATGAGCAACTTATCTGGATTTATCAAGCGGCTGCGGGATATTATGCGCAACGACGCCGGCATCAACGGCGACGCCCAGCGTATCGAGCAGATCGCCTGGCTGCTGTTTTTGAAGGTGTACGCCACCAAAGAGGCGGACTGGGAATGGGAGGACGAGAACTACCAGTCCATCATTCCCGAGCCCTGCCGCTGGGAAAACTGGGCCGCCCAGAAAAACGGAAAAGAAATGACCGGCGACAAGCTGCTGGATTTTGTCAACAACACCCTGTTCCCGACGTTGAAAAACCTGCCGGTGGATGCCGATACCCCCATCCGCAAGGCCATTGTCCAGACCACCTTTGCCGACGCCAACAACTACATGAAGGACGGCGTCCTGCTGCGGCAGGTCATCAATACCATTGACGAGCTGCACCTGGACGACTACGAGGAAAGCCACGCTTTCGGCGAGATTTACGAGACCATCCTGAAGGAGCTGCAAAGCGCCGGGACGGCTGGCGAATTCTATACGCCCCGTGCCGTCACCGACTTTATGGCCCGGATGATCCGCCCCAAAATCGGGGAGCGGATGGCGGACTTTGCCTGCGGCACCGGCGGCTTTCTGACCAGCTGGCTGAAGGAGCTGCACAAGCAGGTCAGGACCACCGAGGACGAGGCGGCTTTCAGCAATTCCGTCTATGGCATCGAGAAAAAGCAGTTCCCCTATATGCTCTGCATCACCAACCTGCTGCTGCACAACCTGGACAACCCCCAGGTCTACCACGACAATACCCTGCTGCACGACGTGCTGGACTACACCTCGGAGGACTGCTTCGACGTGGTTCTGATGAACCCGCCCTACGGCGGCAGTGAAAAGGCCGACGTCAAAAACCACTTTCCCGCCGACCTGGCCAGCAGCGAGACCGCCGACCTGTTTATGTCAGTGATCATGTACCGGCTCAAGCCCGGCGGCCGGGCGGCCGTCATCCTGCCCGACGGCTTTTTGTTCGGCACCGACAACGCCAAGCTGAACATCAAAAAGAAACTGCTGCATGAATTCAACCTGCACACCATCATCCGTCTGCCGGGCAGCGTCTTTTCCCCCTATACCTCCATCACCACCAATATTTTGTTCTTTGACCGTACCGGCCCCACCCGCTCCACCTGGTTCTACCGGCTGGATATGCCGGAAGGGTACAAGCACTTCAGCAAGACCAAACCTATGAAGCTCGAACACTTCGCCCCGGCGGAAGCGTGGTGGAACGACCGTCAGGAGCTGACGGTGGACGGCTTCGACAAGGCCCGGCAGTTCACCGTCCGGCAGCTGGAGGAAGAGCTGGGCTACAACCTGGACCAGTGCGGCTATCCCCACGAGGAAGAAGAGATCCTGGCCCCGCTGGACCTGATCCACCGCTATGAGGAGCAGCGAGCCTCGCTGAACGCCGAGATCGACCGCGTCCTGGCCGAGATCACCGCTGCCCTGGGAGGTGCCGCCGAATGACCCCGCAGGAACTCAAAAACAGCATTTTACAGCTTGCCATCCAGGGCAAACTGGTGGAGCAGCGCCCGGAGGAAGGTACCGCACAGGAACTGTACGCCCAGATCCAGGCCGAAAAGCAGCGGCTGATCAAAGAGGGTAAAATCAAAAAAGAAAAGCCCCTGCCTGAAATCACCGAGAATGAAAAACCATTTGACATCCCCGATGGGTGGATGTGGGTGAGGCTGGGGGATATTTCAAGCTATGGGCAACGAAAAGAAAAAATATCGGCATCTGAAATCACAGATAACATGTGGTCATTGGACTTGGAAGATATTGAAAAAGAATCTGGTAAAATCGTTTCTTTTTGCAAAGCATCTGAACGAAAAATTACTGGTGACAAAGTAAGATTTCATAAAGAACAGATTCTTTATAGTAAGTTGCGGCCTTATTTGAAAAAAGTTCTTGTAGCGCCAGCTGACGGAATATGTTCATCTGAAATAGTGCCGTTTTATCTATATGGCAAACAAAACTTATACTACTGGGTATGTGTACTAAAGTCTCCCTATGTGGATTCCCTTATAAACTCTGTTACATATGGGGTAAAAATGCCCCGTGTGGGAACTGAAACAATGTTAAATCTCGTTGTCCCCCTCCCACCCCTTGCTGAACAAAAGCGCATCGTCGCCAAAATCGAAGAACTCCTGCCCCTGGTGGACCACTACGAGAAAGCCTGGACCAAACTGGAAGACTTCAACCGCCGCTTCCCCGAGAATATGAAAAAATCCATCCTCCAGCAGGCCATCCAGGGCAAACTGGTGGAACAGCGCCCCGAAGAAGGCAACGCACAGGAACTGTATGCCCAAATACAGGCCGAGAAACGGCGGCTTATTAAGGAAGGCAAACTCAAAAAAGAAAAACCCCTGCCGGAGATCACAGAGGAGGAGAAGCCCTTTGAGATACCCGAGGGGTGGATGTGGGTGAGGTTGGGGGAAATATGTAAAAGTATTTCAGATGGAGATCATCAACCGCCGCCACAAGTGCCTGAAGGTGTCCCTTTTTTAGTGATTTCAAATGTTTCTGCCGGTAGAATTGACTTTTCAAGTACCCGTTATGTTCCACAAGATTATTTTAATGCTTTGTCGAACGACCGGATTGCACAAAAAGGAGACATTCTTTTTACAGTTACAGGGTCATATGGTATCCCGATAAAAGTTGAAAGTGATGAAAAGTTCTGCTTTCAACGCCACATCGCACTTTTGAAATTGATGCTTGATTGGGATTATATTTTCTATATTCTGAAAAGTCCTACTATAAAATCCCAGTGTGATGCGGTAGCGACTGGAACAGCACAAAAGACAGTTGGTTTGAAATCATTGAGGAATCTCATAGTTCCTCTCCCGCCTCTTGCTGAACAAAAGCGAATTGTGGAGAAGCTGGAGGAGCTGCTGGCGATGTGTGAGAGGCTGAAAAAATGATTTTTTATTATGGACCTCAAGGATATAAAGTTAGCATGGATTTATGTGAAGATTATAGCAATTTGGTACGTTATAGATTAAAGCAACAGGGAATAAAGACAAAGGCAAGGCAAGAATTTGAACTTTGGTATGAATATTTCAATCTGCGAAAGAAAATGATTACACCACGCAAACGCCATGTTTGGTACTCAAAGGAATTTCAATGTCCGGAAGAAAATCGAAAAGGATTAAATATCTTAATTGAAAAGTTAGAATCTGGGCAAGATGTTTCCGCATATCTAAATAAAGCATCGAGTAATCCAGATGCTTTTGATATGCTTCTGTATGATTGGGGAATTTATCATTTTCATTTAGGAGAAAAGAAAGAGCGGAATTCTAACTATATTGAAAGAACGGGGCCAGTGTTATTTGCGAGAATCGACCAGGATAATGCATATTTTATTCAAATCTATCGTCATGGAAAAGGTGTTGATAAACAACCATGGAGTCGACAAGAAATGATTAAAATTATACATGATAATTGGCCTCAGACTATTGAAAGATATCTGGTACCTGGAGTCCGCTGTATGACAGAAAAGATTTCTGATCAAATGCGCGAAACGCTTCGAAAGAATGGTATGTTCTCTTTTGTGGAAGTTTCAGAAAATGTGGTATATATGCCTATGGGTGGAGGATATGCTTCCTCTGGTCATAGTGAAGAAATTGTTCTTCTATGCAATAGGATTCACAACAATTTGAAATTGGCAGAATTGAACATTATTGGAAATTTGCCGACTTTTATTCATTTGATTGAGGAACAAACAGACAAAAAGATTGACCATAATTTACACTTTATGCTATGGTTTGTAAACAAAGAGGCTTTTGTTATAGATTTGGAAACAAGGGTGGCGCTTATAAAAGTTATTTTGTAGCTCCTAAAAATCACCCAAAACGATGCCGTCAAGTCATTTGTATGTGAATTACCTAAGAGTTTCTAAAAACACCCTGCACGGTTTTTGCACGGAATCTGCACGGTTTCAGAGCTGTACACTGGTTGCAACAGGTGCAAAATCCGCCTTTTGATGCAAAACAAAAAGTTGAATATCGTGCGTTGATACGTCATTAAATTGTGATAAATCGAGAAATCCAAGGTGGATGATTAACGCACGGGTTGCGCTTTTAATCAGAGGGCCTGGGATTCGAGTTCCCACGAGCGCACCAAAATCCCACGAGAAATCGCAAGATTCTTCGTGGGATTTTTCTGTTTTAAGCCGCCTGCACAGTTTTGTGTGGATGAGTTGCTTTGTGAGAAGGGATATTCACCGGAGCCCTTCAATAAAGAGAGCCAAAGCGACAACCGGCAGCACCGCCCAGGAAATGTACCGGCCTGCTATTTCCCATTCGGATGGCTCCGCACGGCCTGCATCGCGGATGCGAAAGGCCAGGTTGAAACGGAACAGTTCGTCTGCAAACAAAACAGACACCACGGTGGCTGCACAGATCAGCATCCCGCCGGCCCATAAAGGCCAGGCTCCTTTATGGGTCAGTTCGGGGCCGGTCATCAAATCCAGGATGGTGTAGGCGGAAGGCTCCATGGGATCAATTACATTTCCGCTGCCGTCCATGGTGATAACATTCTCCGCACCACCATTAACGGTTACCGAAATGCCTGCATCTGCTAAACTGCCATCTGCATGATAAAGCAATAAACGGCCGCTGAGGTCTGTTATGCCGCCATAAAAAAGGAGCTTTTCACCGCAGTAAAGTTCCACGCCGGTCATCTGTGTGTACATCTCGCTCTTCTGGGGGATGGCAGCCGGATTTTCCCGAACGGTGTAGGGCCCGTAGTTCCGATCACCGTATTGAAACGTCACTGTTTTATCTGCCTCTACAGCAAAACATGCCGGCTCTCCCTGGATCTCCCCGATGTAGAACGTGCGGCCATCTGCCTGTTGCGGGATGAGAAGTGCATTCTGGTAAAGAAAACCCTTCCGGGAGGCAGCCATGAGGTAGATGGCAGTAAAAAGCAGCATCATAGCGGCAGTCAAAGCCAGAACGGCTTTCTGGAATCGGTTCAATGATTGGATCCTTTTCATAACCATGTCCCTTTTTCATCCATTGGAGTTGTTCCATTGCATTACGGCTGTCTTACGGCGAACTTTATTTGAAAATGGATAAATCGCAAAGAACAGCGTGCCTGCTTACCGCAGCAGCTCCTGTTCCGGTCCTGAACCGTCCCTCACTTGCGCAGCGCCGGCAAAAGTGGTATCTTTCCCATAGAGCCCGCGCGGGGGTTGCCCCCGCAGACAAATGGATTGCAACAGGAGGCAAACAGGATGGAACATATGGCATGGAAGGGCCGGGTCAAGCCCGGCTGCAAGGCGGAGTACCAGCGGCGGCACAGCGAGATCTGGCCCGAAATGGTCCAGGTGCTGAAAGAGGCCGGCATCTGCAATTACAGCATCTTCTATGTGAACGACGAGCTGTTCGGCTATTATGAGTGCGCCAAAGGGGTGGCCTATGCCGAAAAGGTGCAGGCCGAGAGCCCGGTGGTGGCACGCTGGAACGAATACATGAAGGATATTCTGGAGCTGGAGATGGACCCCGAGACCGGGGCGCAGCCCAAGCTGGAGCAGGTGTTCCGGTTAGACTGACCGGCTTGCCCGGTACTCGGCGGGGGAACAGCCGTACCTGGCCCGGAAGCGGCGATAGAAATAGCTGCTGTTCTCGTAGCCGATGTTCTCCAGGATCGACTCCACCGGCAGGGGAGTGTGGCCCAGCAGATAGGCCGCCTGCTGCAGCTTGCGCTGCTGGAGCAGCTGGCGGAAATTCTGGCCGGTATGGCGGGTCAGCAGGCGGCTGACGGCGTAGGCGGGGCGGTGCACCAGGGCCGCCGCGTCGGCCAGGGTGCCGTCCCGGTAGTGGGCCTCGATGTACTGCAGCACCGTAAAGACGGTGTTCTCGTCCAGGCGGTCGGGGCCGGCCTGGTTGATGTCCTGTGCAAACAGGGACAGGTTGAGCAGCAGCAGGCCCATGGTGGTCTCGTTCAGGTCGTTGACGCCCCGCTTGTTTTCCAGCAACGTCCAGATCATGTTCTCCAGCAGGTTGTGCACCGGCAGGATGTCGTGGGCACGGATGTGCAGATAGCCCGCAAAGGCCGACTCCCCCGACAGGGTGGACACCAGAAAGTCCCGCAGGACGTTCTCCTGCTGCAGCATGGCAAAGCTCCGGTCGAAAAACTGGGGCAGGATGATGAAGTTGACCGCCACATCGTCCTGGGCGGCGGGCAGGATCTCGTGGTATACCCCCTGGTTGAGGAAAAGCAGGTCCCCCGTCTCGAGCACCACCTGCTGGGCGCCGTTGAGGATGTGGGTGGTGGAGCCGCTGCACATATAGATCAGCTCTACGTAGTTGTGCCGGTGGCGCGGGAAATGGACGAACCGGGTGTGGGGCCGTATCTCGATCAGCTTGCCTTTTTCCAGCAGGCGGGCGCTGTCGATGACGAACTCGTGGCGGGTGGTGTACAGGCTCCGCCGCACGGTGGCGTCCCCCGCAAGGATGGCGCGCTCTTCGTCGGTGATCTGGCGCAGCCGGGCCAAAAGTTCCTGGTTCATGGCGATTTCCTCCTTTCACCCACAAGCATACCACAGCCCGGGCCCCGTTGCAAGAAAGGTCCCTGTTTTTGTCCGGACGGCGTCCTTACCGGGGCGCTTCAGAACCGTTATACTTGTAGCAGAACAGACAAAAGCTGCAAGGAGGCGGTTCTTTTTTTATGGGCAATACGCATCTGGCCATCGACATCGGGGCGTCCAGCGGGCGGTGCATCCTTGGCCGGCTGGAAGGGGACCGGATGGTCCTGGAGGAGGTGCACCGGTTCGCAAACCGGCAGGTGCGCCGGAACGGCCACGACTGCTGGGACCTGGACCTGCTGTGGCAGGGAATCTTGGACGGGCTGAAAGCCTGCAAAGCCTGCGGGACCATCCCCGCAACCATCGGCATCGACACCTGGGCGGTGGATTTTGTGCTGCTGGACCGGGAGGGCCGGCTGCTGGGGGACGCGGTGGCCTACCGGGACAGCCGCACCCGGGGGATGGACGCCGTGGTGGAGCGGGCGATCCCGGCGGCGGAGCTGTATGCGCGCACCGGCATCCAGAAGCAGAGCTTCAACACCATCTATCAGCTGGCGGCCCTCCAGGCCGAACACCCGGAGCAGCTGGCCCGGGCCGGCAGCCTGCTGATGATCCCCGACTATTTCAACTACCTGCTCACCGGGGTGCAAAAGCAGGAGTACACCAACGCCACCAGCACCGGCCTGGTCAACGCCAGGGACTGCCGCTGGGACCGGGAACTGCTGGACCGGCTGGGCCTGCCCTCCCGGCTGTTTGGGGAGCTGTCCATGCCGGGGACGGTGCTAGGCCCCCTGGCGCCCGGCATAGCCGGGCAGGCAGGCTTTGAGGCCCAGGTGATGCTGCCGGCCACCCACGACACCGGGTCGGCCTTTTTGGCGGTGCCCGCAAGGGACAGCCAGGCAGTGTACCTCTCCAGCGGCACCTGGTCTCTGCTGGGCGTGGAGAACCCCGCCCCCATCACCACCGAGGCCAGCCGGGCCCGGAACTTCACCAACGAGGGAGGGGCCTGGCGCCGCTACCGCTACCTGAAAAACATCATGGGCCTGTGGATGATCCAGTCGGTGCGGCGGGAGCTGAACGGCGAAGGCTATGTGGCGGGCAAGGCCGCCGCGCCCTGGCAGCTGGATGTGGAGGCGGGGCAGAAGCAGTGGTCGTTCCCCGACCTGATCGCCGCGGCCGAGAGGGAAGCGGATTTCCCCTCGGTGGTGGATGGGAACGACAGCGCCTTCCTGGCGCCGGCCAGCATGATCGCCGCGGTGCAGGACGCCTGCGCCGCCAGCGGCCAGCCCCGGCCCGCCACGGTGGGGCAGCTGATGCAGTGCCTGTACCGCAGCCTGTCGGCCTGCTACCGGGACGCCATCCGCAGCCTGGAAGAGCTGACCGGCGTCCATTACACCAGCATCAACATCGTGGGGGGCGGCTGCCAGGATATGTACCTGAACCGGATGACCGCCCGGGCCACGGGGCTGCCGGTCTATGCAGGGCCGGTGGAAGGCACCGCCATCGGCAACCTGGCGGTGCAGATGATCGGCGCGGGGGAGCTGGCAGACCTGGCCGCCGCCCGCAGCTGCATCCGCAGGAGTTTTGACGTCCGTGAGATCCTGCCCTGAACAGCCGGACGGGCAGCGTGATAACAACCAAAAGGAGGAAGATCGCATGCAGTATACTGAAGCGCGAGAAAAGTACATGGCCTTGGGCGTGGACACCGAAGCCGCCATCGAGACCCTCAGACAGGTCACTGTCAGCCTGCACTGCTGGCAGGGGGACGACGTCCGCGGGTTCGATGGCGACCCCTCCAAGCCCCTGACCGGCGGCATCCAGACCACCGGCAACTACCCCGGGCGGGCCCGCAACCCCCAGGAGCTGATGGCCGATCTGGACCAGGTGCTGGCCCTGATCCCCGGCTGGCCCAAGATGAACCTGCACGCCAGCTACGCCATTTTCGACAAGGACAACGGCGGCTGGGTGGACCGGGACAAGCTGGAGCCCAAACATTTTGAACCGTGGGTCCAGTTCTGCAGGGAGCGGGGGCTGGGCTGCGACTTCAACCCCACCTTCTTCTCCCACGACAAGTGCGACCCCCTGACCCTCACCAGCCCCCGCGAGGAGACCCGCCGCTTCTGGATCGAGCACGGCCGGGCCTGCATCCGGATCAGCCAGTATCTGGCCGAGCAGCTGAACGACGTGTGCGTCATGAACATCTGGACCGGCGACGGCTTCAAGGATGTGCCCGGCGACCGGATGGGGCCCCGGGAGCGCTACCGGGACTCCATCGACGCCATCCTGGCCCAGCCCTATGATTTCAGCAAGGTCAAGCCCTGCGTGGAGAGCAAGGTCTTTGGCATCGGGGTGGAGGCCTACACCGCGGGCAGCGGGGAGTTCAGCCTGCTGTACGCGGCCATGCACAAGGAGAAGTGCATCCCTCTGATGGACAACGGCCACTACCACCCCACCGAGATGGTCAGCGACAAGATCCCCGCCCTGCTGACCTTCTTTGACGAGATCGCCCTCCACGTCACCCGGCCCATCCGCTGGGATTCCGACCATGTGGTGCTGTTTGACGACGAGACCCGGGAGATCGCCCGGGAGATCGTGCGCTGCGGCGGCCTGGACGGCCGGGTGCACATCGCCCTGGACTACTTCGACGCTTCCATCAACCGCATCTCGGCCTGGGTGACCGGCTACCGCAACCTGCAGAAGGCCCTGCTGTTTGCCCTGCTGCAGCCCGGCGCCCTGCTCAAGCGGCTGCAGGACGAGGGGGACTTCACCCGGCTGATGGTGGAGCAGGAGCAGCTCAAGACCATGCCTCTGGGCGAGGTGTGGGACGAGTACTGCCGCCGCTGCGGCAAGCCGGTGGACGGGGAATGGTTCCCCCGGGTGCTGGAATACGAAAAGAATGTGCTGAGCAAGAGAGGTTGAGACGATGAAAGACATCCTGACTGCCCCCTTTGTGGAGGAAATGAAACAGACCACCGCCAACATGTACCGCCTGGGCTGGGACGAGCGCAACGGCGGCAACATCAGCTACCTGCTGCGGGAAGAAGAGGTGGCGGAGTATCTGGACACCGGCAAGGTGCTGCGCACCATCCCCACCGGCTTTGACGCCAAACCCCTGACCGGCCAATACTTCATCGTCACCGGCACCGGCAAATACTTCAAAAATGTGGAGAAGGACCCCGAGACCAACCTCGGGATCATCCGCATCGCCGCCGACGGCACCACCGCCGAACTGCTCTGGGGCTACAAGGACGGCGGCCGGTTCACCAGCGAGCTGCCCGCCCATCTGATGAGCCATATGGCCCGGCTGGAGGTGGACCCCGAGAACCGTGTGGTGATGCACAGCCACCCCACCTATACCCTGGCCATGAACTACGTCCACGAACTGGACGAGAAAAAGCTCACCCATACCCTGTGGGAGATGTGCACCGAGTGTATCGTGGTGTTCCCCGACGGGGTGGGGGTGCTGCCCTGGATGCTGTGCGGCACCAACTCCATCGGCGAGGCCACGGCCGCCAAGATGAAGGAGTTCCGGCTTGTGATCTGGGGCATGCACGGCATCTACGGCGCGGGCAAGACCCTGGACGAGACCTTTGGCCTGATCGAGACGGTGGAGAAGGCCGCCCAGATCTACATGCTCACGGCCCACCTGCCCCGGGTGAACACCATCCGGGACAGCGAGATGCAGCAGCTGGCCGAGTTCTTTGGGGTCAACTACCGCAAGGACTTTCTGGATCTGTAAGGCGCGCCGGCGGGCGTCCCGGACTGAAACGGTCCCGGGTTCCTTTTTGGCCAAAAGTGTGCTATGATAAAACCAGACAAAGCGGCGCCGGGGCGTCCCGGCCTGCCGGAAAAAATGAAAAGGAGCGTAATCATTATGGCTGACCGCATTGTTCTGAACAGCATTTCCTACCATGGGCACGGCGCGATCGAGAACATCGTCCCCGAGCTGACCGCCCGGGGCTACACCAGGGCCTTCGTCTGCTCGGACCCCGACCTGGTCAAGTTCGGCGTCACCGGCAAAGTGACCGCCCTGATGGACGCGGCGGGCTTCCCCTACAGCGTTTACAGCGAGATCAAGCCCAACCCCACCATCCAGAACGTCCAGGACGGCGTGGCCGCTTTCCAGGCGGCCGGCACCGACTGCATCGTGGCCATTGGCGGCGGCTCCGCCATGGACACCGCCAAGGCCATCGGCATCATCATCAATAACCCCGAGTTTGCCGATGTGCGCAGCCTGGAGGGCGTGGCCCCCACCAAAAAGCACGCGGTGTTCACCATCGCCGTGCCCACCACCGCCGGCACGGCCGCCGAGGTCACCATCAACTACGTCATCACCGACGTGGAGAAGAAGCGCAAGTTCGTCTGCGTGGACACCAACGACATCCCTGAGATCGCCGTGGTGGACCCTGATATGATGGCTTCCATGCCCAAGGGCCTGACCGCCGCCACCGGCATGGACGCTCTGACCCACGCCATCGAGGGCTACATCACCAAGGGCCACTGCGTCATCTCGGATATGTTCCATCTGGAGGCCATCCGCCTGATCAGCCGCAGCCTGCGGGGCGCGGTGCAGAACACCCCCGAAGGCCGGGAAGGCATGGCCCTGGGCCAGTACATCGCGGGCATGGGCTTCTCCAACGTGGGGCTGGGCATCGTCCACAGCATGGCCCACGGCCTGAGCGCCCTGTATGACACCCCCCACGGCGTGGCCTGCGCCATCCTGCTGCCGGTGGGCCTGGAGTACAACAAAGAGGTGGCCGGCGAGCGTTACCGCGCCATTGGCGAGGCCATGGGCGTGATGGACATCGAGAAGATGAACGACGCCCAGGCCGCCGACGCCACCATCGCCGCCGTCAAGCAGCTGTCGGCTGATGTGGGCATCCCCGCGAACCTCCAGGGCATCCTCAAGGAGGAGGACATCCAGTTCCTGGCAGAGAGCGCCTATGCGGACGCCTGCCGCCCCGGCAACCCCCGCGACACCAGCGTGGAGGAGATCGTGGAGCTGTACCGCAGCCAGCTGTAAGCCCGCCCGCCCTCACCGGCGTGTCCAAAACAGCAAAACGGCCCTGTGACGTCCTTGCGCCACGGGGCCGTTTTTGCTGGCAAGAGCCTTTGCCTGTGCGGTCAGAGGCTGTCGAGGTCGTCCGAGGCGTCGTAGCTCTCGGTGCGGTAGCCGCTCTTGGCGGCAGCGGCGGACAGCATCTGCAGCAGCTGGCGGAACTGCTCGGCGTAGGGGCCGTCGTAGTCCTCGTCGGCTTCGCAGTTCACCGGGCCGCGGGCGCGGATGGCGGCCAGCTGGCCGTTGTCCTCCCGCTCGTAATCGACGATCCAGCCGTAGATGGATTCGTCGGTCACCGAGAAGGAATAGACCTGCGGCATAAAGGGGGTCCAGCAGGCGGTGCAGTACAGGGTCCGCCCGTCCTCCTGGCCCACCAGCTCGGCGACAAAGGTGTCGATCTGGCAGGGGTTCAGCTCCACGTCCTCGTGGTCGCCCATGTCAGTGTCACAGCGGCGGTTCAGTTCGATCCACATAGTTGATTGCTCCTTGTGTTGTATGGTTAAAAGGTGACCCGCATCTGGTACCACACCACGTCCCCGTGGGTGGACTGGGACACGCCCTCGTTCACAAAGCCGAACTTGGCGTAATAGTGGACCAGGCGGTCTTTGCAGGTCAGGACGACGCCCTTGCGGCCCTGGGCCCGGGCCTGGGCCAGCACGTGCTCCAGCAGGCGGGCGGCGCAGCCCTGGCGGCGGTAGGCGGGCAGGGTGTCCACCCCGAAGATCATCTGCCAGGCCCCGTCCTCCTGGTGGAGGGTGGGGTCGTCGTACATGGCGTCGGACAGGTCGGGGGCGTCGGTGCACATCCCGTTGACAAAGCCGACGATCTGGTCCCCTTCCTCCAAAAGCCAGAAGTGGCCGGGGTAGACCTCCAGACGTCCGGCCAGGCTGGCCCGGCCGGCGGCCTCGGCCGGGGGGAAGCAGGCCGCCTCGATGGCGGCCACGGCTTCCAGGTCGGCAGGGGTAGCGGTGCGAATTTTCATAGACGTCCTCCTCAATCCTGCAGCATGATCTTGACGATCTCCTTGTCGGTCTCCCGCATCCCTTCGCGGC
>OVXI01000023.1_pt1 | contig 43364 bp, 39 predicted proteins | sample 1732031 | NCBI WGS metagenome assembly OVXI01 (sample SAMEA4545821, study PRJEB24839) | metagenome | biome: chicken; feature: ceca content | place: Italy | collected 2013-05 | reverse complement strand
CCGTAGATCGAGGTCGTCCTGGAAGCAAACATCATCTCATAACGGATCGCAATGGCATTCCGCTTGTTGTCGGCCTCACTGCCGCCAATGTGAATGATTGCAAAATGTTGGAATATATGCTGGATCATCTGCCGTCCCTGCGAAATTTGCACGGGAGACCCACTTGTCATCCTCAGAAACTTCACGCTGATAAAGGGTACGATTTTCCGTTTTGCAGACAGGCGTGCACCGTGAGACATATAAAGCACCGCATTGCCAGACGTGGGGTGGACAGTTCCTCTCATCTTGGAAAGCACCGCTGGGTTGTTGAGCGAACCTTTGCCTGGTTCCATCGATACAGGCGCCTGCTCGTCCGATATGAACGCAGGGCTGATATCCATTTGGCTTTTTTCTCCCTTGCTGCCGCTTTGATCGCTTTTCGGTTTTGTTAGGTGTTCTAAGTCACTTCGCCGCGGTCAGAGTAGGCGGGGCGGTGAATCAGCTTGGGTTCAAGGCCGTACTCATATTCAAAGTAATCGTTCTCGTAGACGGCCTGTGCCTGGATGGTCTGCATCTGGCCATTGCGGTAGGCAAGATCGATCAATCCTTTGTAGCCGATCTGGAACTGACATTCGAGGGTGCCCTTATTCTTATAAGGAATCAGGTATGCCTGCCCCAGGGGTGTGTTCGGTTCCAGCCCCAACTGTGCAGCTGTGAGCAGAGCGCTGATAAAGCTCATGGGGGTGCACTGCTTGAGCTGCGGGGTGTTGTTGAGGGCCGAGAGGGCGATTCGGGTAAAGCGTTCCGGCGACATGACCGAGGGCAGCGCCTTTTTCAGTTCGGGAGCCATAGCCCGCACCATGTCCGGGATAGACATGTCCTTGGTCAGTTTGACGCCGGTATCTTTGGCGGGCTGAAGCTGTGCCTGGGCCTGCAATTCGCTTTTCAGGTCATAATTGCCTGTATTCATCATGATCTCTCCTTTGGTTAGGCAGCCTTGGTTACAGTGAATCTTCGGCTGGTGGTGGTTTTGCTGTACTGGTTATAGATGTCCGGCTGTTCTGCTTTGAGCAGCTTGGTATCCAGCCTTGTGGTGTCGCTGGAGACCCATGACACCCGGTATGGTTCGGCAATGCCATAGGCGGCATCCTGCATTTCCAGCTTGATCTTCTGGTCGATGGCGCTCCGCTCTTTTTCCATCTTGTCAATGAGGGCGGTCAACTCCTGACGGCGGTTCAGCAGACCGTTGCATCCCAGCAGCTGAACAGACTTTGCCCCATTGGATTTGAAATAGAGCTTGGCGATTTCCTCCGAGCAGCTACTGCTTCCATCTGGTTCCGGCAGGACATGGGCCAAAATGTGTTCTTTCCAAAAACGTTCCTCAATGGTGACGAGGTACTGGATCAGTTCTTCGTCCCGCTCGATTTTGCGGATGATAAACTCTTTGCCAAAGATCATGGCTGCAATGTACCAGCAGTCAAACCCGGACACAGCCAGATAGTGCTGCACCTGCATCTGATAGTGCAGAGGAATCGCCCCATCCTTCCATTTGTCGGCGGAATAGGGCGATACCGTTTTGCATTCCAGCCCAGCTTTCTGTCCGACGATCAGCCGGTCAAAATCGGCCAGCATGATGGGGTGTGCCTCGTTCTGGAAGATGGCGTTGGCCCGGCGTACTTTGAAACCGGTGGCCTCCATAAAACGGGAGGCTACGTATTCTTCCAGATCGCGGCCCTGCCGCATGGCCTCGTTGTCGGTCTCCTGTATGTCGGTGCTGAGCTTGTCCTGGTATACCTGGAAGGCGGAGACATACGGATTCATGCCGGTGATAGCCCCGGCATCCGTCCCGGTGATGCCCTGCCTGCGGGTGCAGAGCCAATCGGCCCGGGACAGACCCACGGTGGAAATCATACGTTTCATGCGGTGCGTCCTCCTTCCCTGACCTTATGGGCTTCGTAATCCCGCTCCAAAACCGGCTTCATGATTTCGGCCAGTTCAGGCGTGAGGGTGTTGGGGTCGTTCATCCAGAGCTCATAGAGGTAATCCAGAGGGCAGTTCTGGACCAGCAGGTGGGTCCAGACAGCTTCCGGCAGCATACCATTGTCCGCAATGTAGATCATGGCGCTTACCAGATGGCATTTCATCTCGATCTGGTACGATTCCAGAAGGATGTGGGAAGGGCTGGATTTCTCCACTTCCGACAAATACTGGGACAGCTCTTTGTGCAGTTTTTCAATCACTTTTTTCATCTCGCATTCTCCTTGGGCTTATGCGGCGGCCAGCACCATCTTATAGGCGCGATCGATCATCGGGTTGCCTTCTGCCGTCCGCAGGAACAGATTTTCGTTGTAGTTTTTGGTACGGCGGATGGGTTCGGCATGGGTGGCAAAATCAGAGACGGCATTCACAAACCGCCAGCCGTTTTTGCCCACGTGGTCGAGGTCGGGGGCTTCAAAGTAGCGCAGCTTGAGATCATCCAGCAGGCGCTTGTTGTTCCGCTTCTGCGCGTCGGTCATATCCTCGGTGACAGGGAAGAACTCGTTCATGAACTCCATGACCTTGCGGTCGGACAGCTTGATGCCGGTCAGGGCGTGAACCTCCTTGCCAAGCTCCCGCATATAGTCGTTGGCCATCAGGATGGTGTCCCGCGCTTCCTGAACGCGGCTCATCACGTTTTCGGTGTGGCGGGTGCTCCAGATGCGCTTTGCCTGACCCAGGGCCAGGTTGAGGGTGTTCTGGCAGACCACACGGATGGGAGTCATGGCAACCTTGACCCCGGAGCTGCCATCATGGCTGTTCAAAACCACCAGATACGGGGCGATCTCATCTCCGGCAATGATGTACTTTTCAGGCATTCGGGCCAGCAGCCAGACTTTGCGGCCTCCCTGCAGGGAACCGGCGGTTTCATAGGTGACGCCTTCGCCCAGCAGGTCATCGGTAAATTTGAAGGCGTCGCTGTTCTGCACCACCTGGTAGCGGTCGGTCACGATCCCGAGCGTAGCGTGATCGCTGCTGCGGGTGTTGGCTTTGTAGCCGGGGATACGGTCTCCGGCAGAGGTATAGACGCTGTGCTGTTCTACCTGCCAATCCAGACCGGCCAGAATCAGCGCATCATAAGAAGTGGGGGCGTCCATGACCTGCACACCAAGACCGTGCCAGGGCTTTTCACGGACGTAAAACATGGTTTCGACACAAGCAGACATAATGATTCTCCTCTCTTTGTGTGACTTACTGAAAGATTTTTCGGATGAGTTCGGTTGCTACAGCGGAAACAAGGGCGATTGTAAGGGTGAAAACGATATCTGTGATGCGGGTGAGAAGTCTGAACATGATGGGGTGCTCCTTTCAAAAGATAAAATGAAAACCGCATGGACGGTTCCATACGGTTCTCAATGATAATATACAGTTATAAAAAGACGACTTTTCGTTTGCTTGTGCGGCTATCACAACGGGCTTTTCCAAAATTTTTCAAAAAATTTTTTGCGGGGCTTCAAAACGTCAGTGAGTGTCTACCCTGTTTGCTATACTATAGCTGCGTTCCGGGGAACACAAAAACGACGAGTGAATGTGAAAGGAGAATTGCCATGTATTGTCTCAAATGCGGTTACAAAATCCCGGCTGGCGCGTTGTTTTGTCCGAACTGCGGCGCAAAGGTGCAGGCAGCGGCGCCTGCTCAACCTTCCGCAGTACTGTCCGGGGCAGCCCAGCCTGAAACGGATGCGCAGCTGGATACTGGCTCGTCAGAGCAGAACGAACAGTCCACTGCACAAACGCGGCAGGAGCCGGAAGGCCAGCCCGAAGCCGTGCCCCATGTCGGTCCCTCTGTGCCGCCTGTTGCACCTCAGTCCGCGCAAAACAACGCGCAGCCGGCGGGCGACCCGCTGGCTGCAATAGTGGGGAAACACACTGACTACTATCTGGCTGAGTTTAAGAAGATCGATGCCGGGCAGAAAACACGCTTCAACTGGGCGGCATTTTTCCTGGGACCCTGTATGTGCTTTTATCGGAGCGGCCACGAACTGTTCAAAAAGTACTACTTGCTCTACTTTATCCTGTTCGGCATTTCCTGCGCGATTTTTACGGCGTCCAGCGTGAGTATGGCATATGGAGCTTTTGGTGTTGACTTTGTATTAACAGGTATCTACAATGTGCTCTCTGCGGTAATCAACACGTATGTGTTTATCATGCAGATACGCTTTGCCAGAAACTTCAACCGTGAGTATTACAACCATTGCAAACAACAGCTGGAACAGCCTGCATCTGCGCGAAAACCCGGAACCAGCGCCAAAAAGATGTGGCTCTTTATCCTGGCGGTTGCTGTGATCTGGATCGTATGGTATGCAGCAACCATGTTTATCACGCAGCAGGTACAGAACGCTTACTGGGACTCGTTGTGGGAGGACAGCTCTTACAGTGAGGATACATATAGCGAAAGCAGCTCGTACTATGATGAAACATATGACGAGGCTGATTCGTATGCAGAGGAAGAGCCGGCTGTTTCGGTAGAAGAAACGCCTTCTCTTGAAGTAGGCAGCGTGGAAATGCTGGAAAGTGCCTGGTCGGAATATCTTTTGGATTCTGGAGAAGAGGCTATTACAGCTTGGCCCATCATGGATGACTGCGATGATGACGGACTTTATGAAGCTTTTGCTGCAACGGCTGAAGAGTACGACGAAGATATGGGCATTTATTTTGGCGCAAAGATTTACTTCATCGACTCCTACGGCAAGGTGACGCTTATCTGTGATACGGCTCCTGAAGGCGGGCCGCTGTATGGCAAGCCTAATAATTTGGGTTTACTGTTATCTCCTGATAATATTTACGATTTCTTTGTATGGGATGTTTATGCTGGCACCAGTGCGCCCTCTCTTGTTTGGGGCGTCCATGATGGCCAGGTATATGAAAGCAATATTTCGGGTCAGTATTGCAGCGTACATTGGGCGGAGGGTCCGGGCCTGGCAGGATATCAGGTTGATTATTCCCAGGGATATCGGGATGACATTATTTACCGGCTCAATTACGATAGCAATACTGCTAGCTTTACAGCAGTGCCAGACAACGCTGCCTACCCTGAAGGAGAAGAAGTCTATCTAATCCAGTGAGGAAGTAAAGGAGAAAATCATGTTTTGCACAAAATGCGGCGCAGAGCTGCCTGAGGGGACCAAGTTCTGTCCGGCCTGCGGTACACCGGCGGAAGTGCGGATTACCGGAAATATCTTTGTCAGGTTGTGGAATAACCCGAAATTTGGCTGGGCGGCGGTAAAGATGAATCGCGCATTGAATATTGTCTGGCTTGTGTTCGGCGTTTTTCTTCTGCTGCTGGGGGCCTGGATTCCCGGCTTGCTGGCTGTGCTGTTTGGTGGCTTCTGTGTTTATGACGTGCGGAAAAGAAAGCATGATCGCACCCATACCGTATGCCCCAACTGCGGCGCGGAGATCAAGATAGGAAAAAATTATTGTGATGTGTGCGGAGCGGCCATTCCTGTCCGGCAGATTATTCCAGATATCCTGGAAGAGGCTGGAGCGGAAAGCTCAGTGAGTTTGAACGCAGGTTCCTTGACCGGGAAAAAGATCGGGCTGATTGCGATTGTTCTCTTCCTTCCGGTTATGATTGCTGCTATTTCTGCATCAGGGGTACTGGAGGCTATCTTTGACCCAGCTGTCTACAACATGAAAAATGCCGTCTGGGATGACTTTGGCCCGCAGATGCTTGGAGAAGTGATCGATGACAATTTCCGCGGCGTGGAATGGTCCTCCGAGTGGCTGGACGATGCCAGCGCAATGGTGTACATACAGGGATATATGCCGTTCTATTCCCAAAATGTCCGTCTGACCTTCTATTATGAGGAACAGCCGGACGATGGAACGTTTACCTTTCAAATCAACAGCGTCGATATGTTGGGCGATATGGAAAGCTACACGGATATCTGGAATATCGCGCTCTTTATGGAATTTATGTATAGCGCAAGCAGTGAGGCATCCAGTGCAGTAGCCTAGCGGCAGAAAAACACCCCATTTGCCGGTGGAGGACAGATCCTCTGGCAAATGGGGTTTTGATACTAAAGCTTGCGCTTCCAATTCCGGCGGCTGTAGAGAATCCGCCGTACTTCCATGACGTCGCCTATGACAACGTAGAAGATCATAAAATGGCGCACTTGAATCCGAATCCGTAATTTATCATATTGGCAATGGGAAATCACTGGGGCGAAGAAAAAGGCACAGCCGCGCTGTGCCTCAATTCTGGGATTGGTTTGTCATGGTGTCCAGGAATGCCGCCAGCGCCTTGCGCTGTTCGGGACTCAGGCGCTCGATCTGGCGCAGCAGGCCGTCTTCGGCGGAATCAGCTTCTCCAGGCACGTCAAAGAAGGCTTTCATGGACAAGCCCAGCTCGCAGCAGACCAGAGAGAGGTTCTCCACTGAGATGCCCTTCTCGCCCAGCTCTACAGCGCGCAGAAAGCTCTGGGAGATCCCGCAGCGGTTGGCCAGCCGGTTGGTGGTCCAGCCTTTGGCCTCCCGCAGCTGCTTGATGCGGTTGCCGACATCCATTGTCATCCCTCCTTATATGCTCCTACTGTAACAAAAAGAGAGTGCGATGTTTACATTTTTATAGATACATGGTATTCTTATAGTGAAAACTCTGTGAACTTTTGCCGCTATAAAGATAGCAACCGACAGAATCTGTCAAGAACGGCGCGGAGGAAGGGCAAAAAACAAGCGTTTCCCAAAAAATTTCGGAGATTTTTCCAAAATGACACTCAGTGTCCACCTGATTTGGTATAATTTTGCTATAATAAATTTGAAACCTTCATGCAAAAGGGAGGAATCATCGTGGAAACGATTGCGGAAGCAAAATCTACCCGATTACTTGAAATTTATGCGCGGCTGGTACACGGAGATGTCCTGAGCAAAGCAGCCCTCAGCCTGCAGTATCACGTTTCGGAACGGAGCGTCCAGAGAGATATGGAGTCGCTGCGGGCTTTTGTAGCCCACCAGGGCGTAGGGCAGGATGTCGTCTACGATTACAAGCAGAAGGGCTACCGCTTGATCCAGACCGATCCCAAGGGCCTAAGCAACAGCGAGATTCTGGCGGTGTGCAAGATTCTGCTGGAAAGCCGTTCACTTCGCAGGGACGAGATGCTGCCCATCCTGGAAAAGCTGGTGGAGTGTGCCGTCCCTGAACCCAACAAAAAATTGGTAGGGGAGCTGATCGCCAACGAATCGTTCCATTACATTCCGCCCCACCATGGCAAAGCTATTTTGCCCAACCTGTGGGAACTGGGCCAGGCGGTGCGGCATCAGCAGGTGGTGGAGATCGAATACGAGCGCATGAAAGACCATGAGCTGGTCAAACGCCGGGTACAGCCGGTGGGCATCATGTTCTCGGAGTATTATTTCTACCTGACCGCCTTTCTGGAGGACAAAAGCCACTTTGAAAACCCCGGCGACCTTTTTCCTACCATTTACCGCATCGACCGCATTGCGTCCTTTCAGGTGCTGGATGAGCATTTCCGCGTGCCCTACCGCGACCGTTTCGAGGAGGGCGAGTTCCGCAAGCGGGTGCAGTTCATGTACGGCGGCAAACTGCAGCACATCAAATTCTGCTACACCGGGCCTTCCATCGAGGCCGTACTGGACCGCCTGCCTACGGCTAGGATCGTGGAGGAGGACAAGGACGGTTGGACCGTGGAAGCTGAGGTGTTCGGGAAGGGGATTGAGATGTGGGTGAGGAGCCAGGGGGAGTATGTGCAGGTTATAAAATGTAATAGTGAGTAATAGAACAGAATGGGATGTATAGATTTACTTTGACGGAGAGGAAAGACTTGAGTTATCATAATTCGTTTTCTGTAGCACAGATATTGCAGTATCATCCTATCCTTCAAGAAAACATGAATGCGCGTGTGAGCTATTACTATTACTTGGAAAAGTTGATGCGACTTGTTGAGTGGGATCAAGAAAAATATATAAAATCTGAGCTTGCATTTTATCGAGAAAATTTGTGTAATAATACTTCTCCATCTAGCCGAGTTTCCTATATTTGGCTGCAGAATCATTTGCTGTCATTGATTCCATTTGATGTGGCAGCACTAATTGGTTTTCATTCCAATTATCAGTACTTTACAAACAAAATCACGCTTCTCAAGAACCAGTATGCAAATACTTTTGGGCTGACAAAAGAACAGGCTGATTTCTTTTCGATGGCAGTTCAGGCGGCTACATCTGGAAATTCACCACTATGGAGTAAATTGCTGCAGGGCGCAGATAAATTGTCTGCATACTATGTAGACTATTTGCTTGCTGCACGAAAAAACGCGGACTTTGTGAATTGCCGCCCTATGCGGGTATTGGTTACTGCTACAATGAGTGCAGGAAAATCTACCCTGATCAATGCTCTAACCGGAAAAAAGATTAGCAAAACGCAAAATCTGGCATGTACAAGCAAGGTTCATGTGATCCTTTCAAAACCGTTTGAAGATAGTTATATCACGGAATATGATGGTAAGGTTTTGCTTGATGCTACCCAGGAAGATCTTTTGACAGATAATGAGGAAAATCGGTCGGATCAAATTACCGTTAGTACATACTTTCAGAGCGAATTGGGCGGGAAGCGTATTCTCCTGTTGGATACACCCGGGGTTAATGCAAGTGAATATGCGGAGCATTCTGAAATCACACAAAAAGTAATTCGCTCCAAGCAATACGATCTGCTGCTGTATGTGCTCAATGCTACTCAGCTGAGGACAACAGACGATCAGAAACACCTTCGATTTATAGCACAACATTGCGATGACAAACAAATCGTTTTTGTCTTGAATAAAGCGGATCAGCTGTTCACAGAAGAAGAGGATTTAACGGCTCTGCTGCAAAGGCAGTGTCAGTATCTGGAATCGCTTGGCTTTGCAGAGCCGCTGCTACTTCCGATTTCAGCAAAGGCTGTATGCCTTGTTCAAAAATCCATGCGGGAAGAGCTCAATCGAATTGGGCAATATGAACTAGATAATTATCTCTACAACTTTGCGCAGATGAATTTTATTGCTTGGGACGATGAACTTTGCCATCGGCTCCATATCCCGGTTGTTCCCCATGCAGATGATGACAAGGAGGAGCTTCTGCACGATTGTGGATTTACTGTTTTGGAAACCGTTCTGAATCGGTTTTTGCAAAAATTGGGGCCTGAAAAAGAACCATGACGTGGATTTTATAACCGTACGTGAGATCAAAAATGATCTTAAAATAAACACTTTATATGTTGGAGGAAGTTTTATGGCACAGGTAAGTGTAAAATATAATCCTTACCGCCTGTTGACTGAGATTAGACTCAATGGACAGACGGTTCAGGAAGATAGTGAACTGTATAAGCTGACCAAAGGGAAGCGGCTGCAGGAATGGGTAAGTGAATTTCCGGAAAAGCTTAGGGAAGCCGCCAACAGCATGAGCTTCTCTTTGGAGTTCCATGGTACAGATCTGGATTGGGACGATTTTGAAGACGCTTTTCAGCAGGCAGAAAAAGAGGGCGTTGTCAAAGTCGAAAATATGAGCTATGTTGCGCCCAAAAGGAGCGTTGATGAAGCCCAGGAAAAAATCGTGGAAGTGTTCAAAGACCTGCAGGAAGGCCCCGTAGATGCGTTTCGAACTGAGAAGTTGCAGCGGGTGTTTGATGATGTAAACAATACGATTTTCCCCGTGAATGTCATTGCCACCATGAGTTCGGGTAAATCTACCCTGATCAATGCTTTGCTGTGCAATAAACTCATGCCGTCTAAAAATGAGGCGTGCACGGCCACCATTACTGAAATTCTGGATACGGATAGTACCGATGGTTTTTCTGCAGTTGCCTATGACGCGGAAGATCAGGTTGTGAAAGAAATTCCTGTCCTTACCTATGAAGAAATGGACGCGCTTAATATAAGCGAACAGGTCAGCCGCATTGAGGCCAAGGGCAATATACCATTTCTGGATGCCAAAAATATGGCGCTGGAACTGGTAGATACCCCGGGCCCCAATAACGCGCAGAATCAGGAGCATCGCAATACTACCTATCGTGCCATCAATAACAGCTCCAACAATCTGATTCTCTATGTGCTGAACGCCACCCAGATGAGCACCAACGATGATGCCGATCTGTTGCAGTATGTGTCCAAACAGATACGTGAAGGCGGCAAGCAGATGCGGGATCGTTTCCTGTTTGTGGTCAATAAGATGGATCAGTTCAACCCGGAGGAGGAGAGCATTGAAGAGGCCATTCAATCTGCCAAAAATTATCTGGCCAGATATGGCATTCAGAATCCCCAGATTTTTCCCTGTTCAGCGTTTGTTGCATTGAACATTCGTACTTATTTGAATAAAATTGATATTAATAATTCGAATTTGCCAGATGTCTTGATACAGGCGTTTAGTATGCCTGCAGCCGCCCGTAATACTTTATCCTCTATAATTAATCTGACAAAGTATCCATCTATGCACTTGGAACGGTACTCTACCTTGTCTCCCAGTGCACAGCAAGTGCTGGAACTGCGTCTGAAAAAAGCTGTGGAACGGGGCGATATCAAGGAACAGGCTCTGATCCACTCGGGCATTTGTTCCATCGAGGCCGCCATTACGGCTTACGTCAAAAAGTATGCCGCCACCAGAAAAGTCAAGGATTTGGTGGAAACTTTTGAAAACATTTTGGAGAGCAACAAAGTGCTGGCGACCATAAAGAATGAAGTGGTCAGCAACAAGAAGGCGGCCGATGCATGTGCAAAGCGCGCCGAAGCAGTGCAGCAGAAAATCGATGACGGGAAAGAGGCGGCTGCGTTCAAGGCTGAAATTGACAAGCTGGACCCTATGCCGGACATTATCAAAAAGGGAACAGAGTTGGCCGCAGAGGCTAATCGTAAGAGTTCTAAAGTATTTGACCCCTATGGTAAATTCATTACCAATAAAGAAGAGGCTGCGCGTTTGATTCTCCAGTTTGCCAATACCAGTTGCGATGCAATGGCAGAAATGACATCAGATCTTGAAGAATTGATTCAAGAAAAAATTATTGATGCCAGCAATCATTTGATGCAGGAATACCAAGCGAGCCTGGAAGACTTTGATAAAGAAACAAACAAAGGAAATTTGGAATTTAAAACCTTTGACTTGATTAAAGGCGAATTGGAAAAAATGCGGGAAACGGTCCGTAGAATGAGTGTAAAAGATGTCGCATATGATACAGTAAATGAACTTGGCGAAACCACCTATGAAGAAAAGCGTTACTGGGAAAAAGTAGGAGAAGAGGAAGAAGAGATTTTGGTAGGAACGCACGAAGAGAAAGTTGGTACCAAGAAAGTCTGGAAGGGTCGTCATGAAGAAAATACGGGGATAACACAGATGGTTCGCAATCCTGATAAGCGTTGGTGGAAACTTTTAACTCCGAGATATATTGCTCAAGAGGTTAAAGAATGGGTCGATGATTTTGAAGAAGAAGATGTCTATATGACGGTCAAGGACTTTAAGACAGTAACGAAAGATATTTTGGAAGAACGTGTTGAGAAAAACGAAAAGTTCAGTATTAAGACATCTGACATTCAGACAAAACTGACTCGTGTTTTACGCCGTAGTCTTGAGGATGGATTAAAAAATGCGACAGACTATGCCTATAAGGAAGTTGATTCACTGAAAGAACAGTTTAAAGAGCAGTTTGATAGACTCGACCAGGCCATCAAGGAAAAATATAAAGAACTGGCTAAATGGTCTGAACAGAAAAAAGTCTCCCAAGAAGAACTGGTAGAAAATCAGAAGACCCTTGATTGGTTAAATGCTAATGTAGACGAAATTAATGAAATTCTCAATATATGATGGGGAGGTGTTTCTATGCATACTGAGGTCAAACGTTTAGCTGACAGTGGAGATGTGATAGATTTGAAATACATCTTTGTAGATGCACTGGATGTTGACCCTACCTTTGAAGAGTACCAAGAGGATTATGAGTATTGCCGCAGCAAAGGATTGTTTGAAAAGCATCAGGAACTTACTCCGCTGATTTGGGATCAGGGGCAGTGGACATTGGATTACTGGGTACAGCTCAAAACAGATCTGCTCAAAAATTTCTCGGATGAGCGACTGATGCACATGAAGAAAGTCGCACAGGTGCTGAAAGCGGATAAAATTCTTCGGCTTGCTGAGGAACGCAAATTGAGAAAGGAGGAAGTTGAAAAGAAAAAAACGGTAGAAGAAACGCGACAGACAAAGTTTGCACAGAACCAGAAAAAGAACGACAAACCAACATCCGTATCGACAGAGACATCTGCTTCGGGAACACGGTGTGAAATAGGAAAGGCTGGAACCCAACAGCAGGCGGAAAAAGAAAAACTTCTAAGAACCATTATAGGAAATCTTATAGATAATCTTGATGAAAAGACTCGAAAATATATTAGAGACAACTTTGAAAATGAAAAAAATCTAAGAACTATTATAGACTTTCTTATAAAGAATCACGAACAAGCTCAGGGTCTTGTAAAAAGCGATTTTGAATGTAACAATGAAAAAGTTCTAAGAGTTTTCAAAGACTGCTTTAAAGAAAAAGACAAAAAATATTCTAATCCTGATTCAGGAGTAAAACCTGATAGAAGTGCGCCACCAATTGATAATCATCCAAACGTTGTTATAGGTAAAGAACCAAAAAAAGTTTCCCCGGTGGTGATGGCCGCGGTACTACTGGGGATAATAATTCTCCTCGCGGTAATCTTGGTGATGGCGGTCCATCCAGGAAATACAGCGGAGATGTTGTACGTACTATCAGAAATGTCTCAAGACTAAAGACGGATAAAGGAGAATTTCGCCTAATTTTAAGGACAAGTGAAGGCTTTTTGTATTGGCTTGACAATAAAAAAGAATATATTATGTGCCGTAATGGAGACAAATCTGAGTGCTATTACAGCAAATCTGAAGATTTAAGTTATAAAAAATTGCCGAAAAAATATGAAAAATGTATTGGAAATAATGGTGAATATAAGATTTGCAAAATTAGGGACGAAATTTTAATAATAAAGCATAGAGCCAAAACAGTAGAAAGGTCCAAAGGACGAATGCATGGGAAGGATAGTTTTATATGTACAGTATATCGCTTAAGTAAGAAAAGTTGAGTGAATACATTCAAATGACTTGAATGGCAGCAGGGAGGAATGTTTTGTTGAAATACCAGGACTTTATTTCGCGCCCCCAGGATGTACTGCAGCCGCGACAGATCAAACAGCAAGAACCTGACCGGTCTGAACTGGTGCAGCAGAAAACGGCGCAGCCTGTGACTATGCCGAAAGCCGCGCCTGCAGTCTATGATAAAAAGCCGGATCAACTGACCTTTGAAGTGCTGCAGCAAAACCTGTACAACTGCCTTACTGTGGTAGGCAACGAGGTGGTCAAAGAATATCTCCCTGTATTGCAGCGCTGTGAGGTGGTCCCGGCAAACGAGGAGGAACTGCGGCGTCTGGAACAGGAGCCGGTTCAGTTTTTCCGCATCAACGAGCTTGTTTATCAAGAAAATGAGTTCTCGGTGGATAAACTGGCGACGGTTTTCAACACGCTATCCAACAAGCCCTGCACACTGGTGCTAATGATCCGCAGCGACGGGCAGACCAATAACTTTTATCTTGGGGTCCGCTCTCGGGATGGGCAACACTATTCCACCGGGACGATGCGTAAAATGCTGGAACAAAGTCTGTTGGGGCTTTTTCCGGGCAGTGCTACCGGTGACTATTACAACGAAACACTTGCAGTTGATCTCGCCGAGCTTGAAAAATCGGGCTGTATTTCCAGCGTGACTTGTGTGGCGGATTATAAGCAGGAACGCGAAGCCCAGACCAATAAGGAGTTTATCCAGGGCTTGGAAAAGTTTATAGACAGTATGCAGGGCATCCCCTTTACAGTGGTCTGTATTGCAAATAATCTCACACATCGGGACCTTGTCGGGACGCGGCAAACCTATGAGCAGATTTATACGACCCTCTCTCCCTTTGCTAATATGCAGTATAACTATGCTCTGAATAACAGCACAAGCCAGTCCCAGAGCGGCACCATGACCAGGGGACAGACGCAGACCCACGGTATTTCCAGCGGGGTAAGCACAACACAAAGCAGTACAGATTCGTATACCGAAGGAACCAATCGCTCCCATACGCGCACGGACACCCACGGCAGCAGTACATCTGAGGCAGATACTGAAGGGCAAACCAAAACGCATACTGTTGGCGCCTCGGATGGTACGAATGAGTCGGAAAGCAGGACAAATACACTTGGTATGAATATCGGGGGCAATGTGGGGTCCAATACTTCCACGGGAATCTCCCATCTGAATGCCGCCGGGAAAATAGGTAGTTCGGTTGGTGCACTTGGTAGTGCGGCTGCTGCGCTTGGTCCTGTGGCTGAAATACTTAGCACTACTGGAGCATTAGCTACCGGCACGGTAATGGGTGCACCTGTGGGAGCGGCGCTCATGGGTGCTGGAGCCATTTTAGGACTTGGTGGAAGCCTCGTGGGAGGACTTTTAGGTGGAATTCAAAGCGAATCTTATGGCACTTTCATGTCGGGCTCTGCCGGACTGTCAGCCAGCGTAGCTCGTGGACGGACAACTGGCACTTCACACACTGATTCGACATCGGACTCCGACGCAAAGTCTACTTCACATACAAAGACTGTTGGCTCCAGCGAATCTACTTCTTGGGGAGAAACCGAGGGTACAAGTCAGAGCCGGACCCAGAGCAAAACCACAGGAACCGGCACACAATCCGGCTGGAACGAAAGTCTGGCGTCTGCTGCCAGTGCAGCATTGACAGCAGGTTTAAGCGATACCTTTGGTACTTCTCAGACGGTAACGCTCAATGTGCAAAATAAATCGCTGCTCAACACCCTTGACCGTCTGGAACAGCAGATGGACCGTCTGGATGAATGCGAAAGCATTGGCATGTGGGATTTCGCGGCTTATTTCCTGGGCGAGTCTGCCGCAGAGGCCGAGACGGCCGCCAGTATGTACCGCTCCCTGGTTTCAGGCAGCCAGAGCGGCGTACAGCTCTCCGCTATCAATACCTGGACTTCGAAAGAAAAGGTGAAGCCGATTTCCCGATATATAACCCATTTTGTCCATCCAGAATTTCTTTATATCGCAGAGGGAGACCCGTCACAGCGTACGATTGTGGACGCAACTACGTTGGTCAGTACCAACGAGCTGGCGCTGCAGCTGGGGCTTCCGCGCCGGTCTGTGAAAGGCTTGCCGGTGATCGAGCACGCTCCCTTTGCCCAGGAGGTTTTGAATCACGATAAACTGGAATATGGAAAGGATGACGAGGGCCAGAAGATAAAGATTGGAAAGGTCAGCTACCTTGGACACCAAACGGAAACACCGGTCACCCTTGACTTGCAAAGTCTCTCTATGCACACATTTGTTACAGGTTCAACAGGCGCAGGCAAGAGCAACGCGATCTACAAAATTCTGGATGAGCTTATCCAGAAACAGGTAAAATTTCTGGTAGTAGAGCCTGCAAAGGGAGAATACAAACAGGTATTCGGAAGTCGGCGAGATGTTACAGTTCTGGGGACAAACCCAGCCTTGGGACCGCTGCTGCAAATCGATCCCTTCAGCTTCCCGCCAGAAATCCATATTTATGAGCATTTGGACCGTCTGGTAGAACTGTTTAACGTTTGCTGGCCTATGTATGCGGCGATGCCAGCCGTATTAAAGGACGCAATCGAGCGCGCGTATAAACAGCTTGGATGGGATTTGAGTAAGTCTCAAAACCGCTTTGGAGAGCGGCTTTTCCCGACCTTCCAGGATGTATTGGAGCAGATCAACACTGTTATGGATCAATCACAGTATTCTGATGATAACAAGAGCGATTATAAGGGTTCTCTCTGCACCCGTCTGCGCTCTCTAACCAATGGTATCAACGGGATGCTTTTCACCCCGGATGAGTTGCCGCCGGAATTGCTGTTCGACCAAAATGTGATCGTTGATCTGAGCCGTGTGGGTTCTTCGGAAACCAAAGCGTTGATTATGGGACTTTTGGTCATGAAGCTCCAGGAATACCGCATGGCGTCTTCTAAAGGAATGAATATTCCGCTGGAGCATCTGACGGTATTGGAGGAAGCACATAATCTACTGCGGAAAGCTTCGTACGAACAGAGCTCTGAGAGTGCTAATCTGCAAGGCAAGTCTGTAGAAATGCTGACCAATGCGATTGCGGAGATGCGCACTTATGGAGAAGGATTTTTGATTGCAGACCAGGCCCCCGGTATGCTTGATCCAGCAGTGATCCGCAATACCAATACCAAGATTATTCTGCGCCTGCCAGCCCAGAGCGACCGTGAGCTGGTAGGTTATGCAGCGAATCTCAACAAGGATCAGATAGGAGAACTGGCACGTTTGCCGCGCGGTACCGCAGCTATTTATCAAAACGAATGGGTACAGCCGATCCTCTGTAAAATCGACTATTATGAATCAGTGACAGAGCCTTACATTTTGAAAAGTGTGAGTCAGAAGCAGACGGCTACAGATACAACGGGACATTTGAGAACCTTGCTTTTGCGGAACTTGATGGACGAAGATGTTTTGGACTGTCATAAAAGTAGCGCGGTGGTTCACCTTCGCGACTCAGTTGCAAATTCTCGGCTTAGCGCGAGAATAAAGGTGGATTATTTGGAGTACTTAGCGCTGGATGCTACTGATGACCGACGCAAATATGCTTTGGCAGCGTTGCTTTATGACTTGCTGGACACAAAATCATTGATTGCTGATATCTCTTACAATGGGAATATGGAAGATTGGGGCCGTTATCTGCTACGGGCGATGCCTGAAATTTGCGATACTTTCTCGTCAGAACAGCAAGAATATGTGATGCTGTTGATTTTGCATGAGCACAAAGAAAGATATCCAGCAGAAAAGCAGCTTTTTCTGGACTTTACTGAATTTTTGCAGGGAGGAGGTCGAGTTGTGTAATGCTTGAGATGTTTTCTTTTCGGGAAGTTGCAAAGCCGCAGCAAGAAATAAAAATGCAAGAGCAGAAAGCAGAGAAATATTTTGAAAAGGTTTTCAATGGCAGTAAAATAGAATCTGGGCGAAGCGCTATTCGTTTTGATTCCCAAGATGCTGAAAAAGCGAATGAAGTCCACGATGCAAAAATATCTGAAAAACAAGCTGAATGCTATTTTTTGGAAAAATTCGATAAAAAAGAGATACATTATGTTTCTTATGAAGAACGTCTTAATCATACCCCATCTGAAACATCTGAGCGTGGAGGCTGGAAAGGTGAGCGGGGGGAGTCTGAGTACATTCCATCGATAAATAACGATGAAGGAAAACGTGTCGCAGCAAGTTTGCAACGATGTGGGGAGACCAGTATCAAGTACCGTGATGCAGAGCCTGATTTTGCTTGTGTATCGGAAGCAACAGTAAAAATTGATCGCATGACAGCAAATCGTCCCGATAATTTTTATCAAGCGGATGCAAAATGTGCAATACTATGGAATGAAATAGAAAGAGATGGTCGTACGAATTGGACAGCATCTGATGTGCGTGATTTTAGACGAGAGAATGAGCTTTCTTGGCATGAGCGCTGTGACAGAAAATCGATGGACTTGGTTCCGCAAAATATTCATGCCTTCTTTTCACATAGTGGAGGTGTGGCCGAGTGTAGAGCTTATGATATGAAGTATGACATGGAAAATAAGGGGGGAATATTTGATGATTAAAGAAAAAATGCTGATTTGGAAACGCGAATATGATTTGCCGGTACAATTTGAGTGCTATCCCGGGGAAAATGTATTGCCTACACAGGAAGAAGCATTGAAAAAATTGATTCATGCAAGTAAGCATGAATTTGATGTTGCGGAACAGAAAGTGAAGCAGTATTTGGCTGAACAAAACCCGGATGTGTTTCCAGGAAATGAAGTCGCAAATATCTTCTGCTATGTAGTACCCAAAAGCATCTATGTGCCACATATTCGAGAGCATTGTATAGCTGCTGTTCTTTGCTATTATCGATTGGATTTAGAACATGGGCTAGCGCTTGTTTTTGAAGACGGAAAATTTCAGAGTGTAGGTCCTGAAGATGTTGTGCTATAATATAGGCAAAACTATTTGATAGGAGTTTTGTCTATGCCTACCCAAACCCGTGTTGTCCGTCTCTTACAAAATCACATCTACCCCACCTACCAGCTCTATGCCACCATGGCCAACAAGCAGACCATCCCAGCGGATGGTCTGCGTTTAGCCGCTCTCACCACCATAGAGTGGCTGCGGCAGCGAATGGGGGAGAACGCTCCATCCGAGCTGATCCAGCCAGCGCCCAGCCAATACAGGGAGGCGGACGACGGCTGTCTGCCATCGCTGCACATCAACCGGGGATATGTGATCGACGTTGTATCCCGACCACAGGAGGGGGTGTGGAGCCTGCAAATCACAGAACCGGACCTGGGGTCGGAGCCAGGAAACCCAAGCCAGCGGCGGCAGGCTGTGCCGGGTCGGATCATTGAAACCAACATTGGCTTCTGCATCCAGGGCAAAACGCTGGAATGCGGCTTTCAAACGGTGATCTCGGATCCGGAGGGAAGCGGTCCGCAGGCGGAAGTCTACCGGCTGGCGGTGGTGCGGCGGCTGATGGAAAACCCGGCCTTTGGTCTCAGCCACATTCTGCCCCTGAACGGCGGCGTGTCTGAGCTTACTTCGGCCGCGCAGGTGAAAAAGCTGGCCGCTCTGATGGATACCCGTGAGAACCAACTTCCTGCCGTTGTTTTTACATATCGGACGGAGAAGGCCGAGCCCCTCCCGCAGCCCCGTACCGTTCTGGATGTAACGCCAAGCCCGACCGTTTCTTCGTGGTCCCGGCCTGGTATGAGCCATGAGGCGCTTTTCCGCGAGCTGGCCGTCGGGGACAAGCCTGCGCCCAAAGCCATGCTCCCTTACGATGCCGCTGCTTTTGCCGAAAAGATGAAGGGCTTCTGCCGCACCTATACGCTGGATGCCGGCCTTTTGTCCGTCTTGGGGGAGGCATCTGGCTGTAAGCCGCAGCCTGGAGACGTGGTGTTTTGGCAGCCTGTTCGGTTTGGGGACAAGGCGCAGATTTTCCCTTATAAACCATCGGCCAAAGAGCGGGAAAAGAATCTGGAAGCGCTGTTTCAGGCTGGATATACGTTCCCCCGTGATAAGGATTGGGATTTTGGGCACATCGAGTTTCTGTCCGCAGCGCGGGAGAATTTGCTGCATGAAACCGCCAGGATGATGGAGGAATCCCGGGCGGTGTCCGACGAATGGTCCCAGAAGTTTACCCAACTGGAGCTCTCTTATAAAGCGGAGCTTGTGAAAAAGGATACGGAAACCGCGAATCTGCGCAGACAGATCGAGCGGCTGCGCGCCTATGAAGTCCAGCTCGAAAAAGAAAAGGATCAGCTTGCCCAGGCTCTGGAACAGGAACGCCAGAACTGCAAACGTCAAGTCCAGGCGCGGGACGGCGAGGTCGCCTATCTGGAACGCAAGCTGACCCGCCCCCAGAAGCACACCGACGTGGTGGAATGGGCGCGGCAGACGTTTGCGGATCGGCTCGTCATGCACAAGCGCACCGAGACGCTGATGGACAAAAAGACAGCCTGGGGCGTCGATTTGGGCCTGCTCTGTGATGCGCTGGACTTTCTGGCCACCGATTACTGGGATTACCGATTTGACCGGCTGCCGGTGGATGAAATGAACCGCCGGTGTTCGGCCAAGTATGGCCGGCCTTTCGATGTGACGAAACTCGGGGATCTGACCATTGAGTTCACCCCGGGCGAGTATAAGGTCAAGTACAAGATGACCGGCACCGAAAAGGCCCGCGAATATGCCCTCAACTGGCATCTCAAGGTGGGCAACGATCCCGAAAACCTGCTGCGTATCTACTTTTTCCCGGATGACAAGGCCCAGAAGCTGGTGATCGGCTCCATGCCGGAGCACCTGCGGGCCGTGCAGATCCGGTAAAATTATATTGAAGGATGGACATACAGCTGTCCATTCTTCTTTTTATACGCAAAGCGCAAACGAGAGGTCAACCCACAGATGGAATAGCCGTATTTGCCTTTGCAAGAGGGCCGGCAGGCTGCTTTCTTTCTGTCGTTGACATGTGGAAGATTCTCCGATACAATAAAACCGGCAAGGAGGGAAGGTAGTGCAATGGCAAAACGGGATAGCCTTGATTTTCGCGCGGACCTGATGAGCGGTGATATTGTGGCAGGGCATATTCGAGCCCGTCATGTGGAGCCTGTCTGCCCGGAGTTGCTGCCCCTTTGCTTCCAGCGGGGTGGGGATGTGGCGGACTGGCTGGAGCACCGTGCCATTGACGCGCACCGTACCCATTCCCGGTTGCTGAAGAAGGTTCTGCGGCTGAAAGAGCGGGATGACATCAGCACAGCGCTGCATTTCAATGCTGCAACCATCACCGACAACTATTGGATCCGGCCGGAAGGCAGCAGGCTGACCTGGGAACAAGTGCGCTTCCATGAAAATGATTTTGCGGACCTTGCTTTGTCTGGTAAGCTGTCCGATTTCTCCAAAAAGCCCAGCCGTACCCCCGAGCTGACCAACACCGGCAGCTTTGAAAAATGCTGGCGTTATGAGGACGGCGCCTGGTGGATGTACAAGACCGGCACCGATGCGGAGCGGTTTTCGGAACTGTTTGTCTATGAGCTGTGCAAGGCGTTAGGCTTCCCGGTAGCAGAATACCAAAATTGTACCCCTTATATCCGCACCAAAGATTTCACCGGCGGAAAGCTGAACTTTGAACCTGCGGCCTATCTAGTGGGGGACGATGAGGACTATGAAACCAACTACCAGGTTTTTCTGCGGTTTGGGCAGGAGGTGGCGGACCGATATGTGGAACTGCTGTTGATGGACACCATCTGCCGCAATGCCGACCGGCATACCTATAACTATGGCCTGCTCCGGGAACAAAAGACCAGCAAGGTGGTATCGCTGGCCCCCAACTTTGACAACAATATTGCGCTCATCAGTGGCGGAATGGATGACGGCCCCCGCCGTCCCGATCTGCTGACCGAGCTGCTGGAGGAATTTGAGGCGGCCACCGGGGCAGTCACAGACTATACAGCCCGGCATGAGATTCCGACTTTGACGCCGGAGCTGATTGCACAGTGCTGTGAGAAAACGGGCATTCCGGCGGATGTGGAGTATATTCAACAATTTGTGCTGGCTGGGTGGAATATGACGCCGCTGGCTAAAATATGAAGAAAACATTGGCGCTTGCCTTTGCGTAAGCGCTCCATAATCCCCCGACTGTAAAAAAATACTGACCTGTGAGAAAATAAGAGAAAGTATCAAAAGTCTTAGAAGTCTTAGAAATCTGAGAAGTCTCGCAGGGGTAAAAAAATGAGCAATCAATATCAGAAATTAAAAAAGCAGCACTACCTTAGCCTGCTTCAGGAGTGCGCCCGCAGTGGAAAGAACAAGCGGGAGTGGTGCGCACAGGCCGGCGTGAAATATTCAACCCTCATGAGATGGCAGGGGCTGCTGCGGGATGAACTGGCAGGAGAAATTCTTTCGGGCCAGGAGATTGTTCCGGTACAGATCCAAAAGCCAGGTGAAGAAGTACTTGCTTCCAAATCGTCTGCAGACTGCTGTGCAGACGAGGCAGGGACATCTGGTATTTGCATCGAAAAGGGAGAAGTTCGTATTTATCTGCCGGCAGATGTACCCGTAGAATACCTGGTCAAGCTGGTGAAAGGGCTGGCTTAAGATGCTGGGAGATATCCGACAGGCCAAGAACGTGTATATTGTCTGTGGCTACACCGATATGCGCAAGGGACTGAACAGCCTGGTCCCTTTTGTGCAGCAGAACTTTGGGATAGATCCCTATTCCAGCAGCCTGTTTCTGTTCTGCGGCAAACGCTGTGACCGGCTGAAGGCGCTGCTGTGGGAACCAGACGGCTTTGTATTGCTGTACAAGCGGCTGGACAATGGCCGTTACCAATGGCCGCGGAATGCCCAGGAAGTAAAGCCGCTGACCTGGGAGCAGTTCACCTGGCTCATGCAGGGGCTGAATATTGAGCAGCCCAAGGCGATCCGTCCCGGACGCCCGAAAGAGCTGGTATAATCCACCAGGGAAGCCGTTTTCGGGGAATATTCTGCCTGAAAAGCGGCGGTTTTCCACAAGAAATTTCTCATCCAGGAATGCGTCTTTTCCTGGTGTTCAGGCACTTTTTTCGGTATAATGGAAACAGAAAATCCACCCGTAAGGAGAAGCGCCATGAATCTGGATACCCAAAATCTTCCGCCGGAAGTGGCGGCGTATATCCGGTCACTGGAGCAAGAGAAACAGCGGCTGGAACAGAGGAAGCAACAGCTGGAGCAGGAGAAGCAGTTACTGGAAAAACAGCTGGTGAAGATGCAGTCCCTGAATGAACAGCTGGTTCAGATGCGCAAACGGATGTTTGGGCAATCCAGTGAGCAGATTCAGTATGTGGACGCTCAACAGTTGGACTTCTTCAATGAAGCGGAAGCCTGCAGCGATGCATCTGCTCCGGAACCGGGAAAAACGACCCCGGTGAAGGCCCATGCCCGGAAAGCGAAACGGACCAAAGAAGAACTGACAGAAGGCTTGGAACACAAGAAGGTAGTCTGTGAGCTGCCGGAGCAGGAACAGATTTGCGCCAAGTGCGGCAGCACCATGGTACGGATTGGAGAAAAGTTTGTCCGGTCTGAACTGGTGATTGTGCCGGCCCAGGTGTATGTGGTGGATTACTATGCCGCCAGCTACAAATGTGCGCACTGTGAAACCCAGACTGGGGAAAGCTATATCCGGCAGGCCGAAGCTCCTGTTCCAGTGATGAAGAAAAGCATGGCAGCCCCCTCCACGGTAGCCTATGTGATGCAGGAGAAGTTCCAGAACGGAGTTCCGCTGTATCGCCAGGAGGCTTACTGGAAGGGGCAGGGTGTGGATCTTCGGCGCAATACCATGGCCAACTGGGTAATCCGCAGTGCCCGTTGGTTCAAGCCCCTGTATGAGCAGCTTCGCAGGGAGCTGCTGCGGCAGGACATTGTGAATGTGGACGAGACCCGCGTCCATGTCCTGAAAGAGGATGGCCGGGAATCCAGTCAGATGTCCCAGATGTGGGTGTTCTGTTCTGCCGAAAAGAAAATCGCACTGTACCAGTACAGTACCAGCCGTTCAGGCCGGGTAGCCAAAGAGATGCTGCAAGGCTTCTCCGGCTATACCCAGACCGACGGCTATTCGGGTTACAATTGTCTGGATTCCGTGACTCATGTGGGCTGTTGGGCTCACGCAAGACGCAAGTGGGTGGAATGCTTTGTGGACGGCAAGCCGGTACAGGGAAGCCGATCCGAGGCAGCGTTTCATCTGATTGAGGAGATGTTCTCCCTGGAGCAGGCCTGGAAAGACCAATTGCCAGAGGCCCGTTTTACTCTGCGGCAGGAAAAACTCCGGCCGCTGCTGGACAGTTACTGGGAACTCCTGGACAGCTTCGAGGCAGCAGAAGGCACTGCGCTGAGCAAGGCCAAAGCCTACTCTCTCAACCAGAAGCAGGCGCTGAACGCCGTGCTTTTGGACGGCCGCCTGGAACTGACCAATAACCTTGCCGAACGCACGGTGAAGCCTTTCGTGATGGCGCGCAAGAATTTTCTGTTCTGCGACACCGCAAAGGGTGCCGATGCCAGTGCCTTATGTTTCAGTGTGATCGAGACAGCCAAGCGCAATGGCCTGGATCCCTTTGGTTACCTGCTGTTCCTGCTGCAGGAGCTGCCCAAACTGGGAGAAAATCCTACCGAGGAACAACTGATTCCGCTGCTCCCCTGGGCTGAAAGCCTTCCCGAGTATTGCAAACTCAAATAATTTTAACCGATTTGAGCTCCTTATGGGAGCTCTTTTCTTTATCCCTCACGGGGGATTATGGAGCGCTTACGCTGTTTGCCGTACCGCTGTTCCAGTTTGCTCAGACTGGCGCAGGCCTTGTAGCCCTGCTCGGCTGCCTTGCCGGACTTTAGAAAGTGGTCGGCTACCTTTTCGGTCATAGGGCCGACTGACATCGCCCAGCGGCTGAACTCGTCTGCGTTGTAGGTGAGATATTTCTGGTGCTCTGGAGGCATATGTTCGCGCTTCACCAGCGGATCACGCTGCCGGGTCTGCAACCGGCGGTGGCTGGCTACACGGCTGCCGTGGTAGAACACCTCTACTGTTGTCTTGGTTACCCGGATGTCCACGCGCTCGCCAATCAGGTTGTAGGGAACGGAATACTTGTTCCTGCCATCCGTAACAAGATAGTCGTTGGCGACCTTGGCAACCGACCAGACAGCCGGCTCAAACGCACTGGCAGGCAGCGGCAGCATGTAGGGCTTTTCTTCTTCCAGATAGGTGCTGCGGCGACAGCCAGCCATCTGCTTGAACGGGCGGCTGTTCAACTCATCCAGCTTTTTGGCAACCGCTTCATTCAATTCCTGCAGGGAAAAGAACTTGCGGTCGCGCAGAGCGGCCACGATCCACGTTTCAGCAAAGCGGACAGATGCCTCTGCCGCGCTCTTGTCCCGCGGCTTGCAGACGCGCGCCGGTACAATTGCGGTGCCGTAGTGTTCGGCCAGTTCCTGGTAGCTGCGGTTCAGAATCACATCGTACCGGGTGTTGGACAGCGTGGCCGTTTTGCAGTTGTCAGGGATCAGCAGCCGTGCGACGCCGCCGAAGTAGTCGAATGCATGGACATGGCAGTTCAGCCAGTTCTCGGTTTTCATGTCGTCGCAGGCTTCCGCGTAGGTGTAGTAGCTGCAGGGCAGAACGGCGACAAACAAGTAGGCTGCGCTTTGCTCGCCCGTGACCGGGTCCTGGATGGGAATCGTATCGCCGGCCCAATCCACCTGCATGGCATCCCCCGGTTTGTGCTGGATGCGCATGGTCGCCCCTGTAATGCGCGCCCAACGGCGGTACCGTTCGCCAAACTGGGTGCTCATATATGGTTTCTGGCCGGTTTCCTGGCACTTCGCACAGTATTCTTCCCACAGCAGCGACAGGGTCACGCCTGACCGGGCCAGTTCACGGTGGATGTACGGATAGTCTGGTTCGGCGTATTGGCTGGATGCTTTGTGCTTGTTTGGGAAGAGAAGCTGTTCCAGTTCGGCGTTGGTGACGTCGTCGGAGAGTGGCCAGGTTAGATTCCTATCTTTGGCCGCTTGTTGTACTGCACGGATCGTGTTATCGGAGCAATGCACGCTGTTACGGATTTGCCGCTGGCTCTGGTTCAGTGACAATCGGTAGAGAATTTCTTTGTAATTTACCATTTTTTCCTCCATGAATGATGATTAGTCGCACATAGATGGTGCGCGTAACCATTATAGAGGAATTTCCCTGAGATGTCGCTTTACAGCGTGAAAGTGTCGCTAAAACTCCGTGCAGGTGTCGCTCAGCGTCCGATTTTTGCAATAGCCCGATGCGGATCAGTTTTCTGGTCTTTGCACCGGGCTTTTACATTTCTTAGCTATCCGTTTCTTGGTTAGGCTTTTTGTGTATCGGAGTTTCTTTTTTATCACGTTCAAGGACTTTCAGAAGCTGTGTATTGTCATTTGGGAAAATATACATACAGGTTTCCATTCCGGACAGTGCTGCCAATTCTGCCATGGTATGTGAAAAGGTTGAGAGATCTGTATCATTTTTGAATGTATCTTTTGAAATTGCATAGTAAGTATCAGCAATATCAAGATAGTGAATCATATGGCGGATCAAGCGGTTGTTGCCATCTTCCCGTGCATGCAGGTATTCTTCAAGGACTTCCTTCTTTATAAAAAGAGTTTGATTGTGCATGCGAAGAATCCCTTTGATTTCCTCCAATGACTCTGAACTTATCTTTGGATAGTCAGAAGCATTACAGAAGCAGAAACGATGGATGGCTGGATAAGCAATCGGACCAGAACAGGAAGTGGCTGCACACCCCATAGTACAGGAAAGTGACTGGATATTCAGTTTTGTATGCGGGATGGTAAGAAACCACATATCCCCATATCTGGGACAAACCAGATTGCAGAACATGATCCCTGTAGTAGAGTAAACAAATCTACCTTCAAAATCTTTGTACCCAGGCTCGCCATTGGCATCAAGATCTCCGGTGTTAATGCGCAGGGCTGCCGTACATTCTCCGTTTGAATGAATATCACCGAGACGAAGAATCCCGTGAATAAGCTTTTCCTCCGAATTTGGTGTGGTGGACAGGAAGAATATGTGGTATTTGCCCGGATAACGCACAAACGCGTCGTCATTGATATCGTAACGGAACCGGCTCCCCTTGTTTTTTCCAACAGTTTTCATGTTTTCTAATGAATGAAAGATGGCATTTAGATTCAGATCAAGCCCGTCACAAACCTTAAGCAGGGTGGAAATAGTCATAGAGGAGGGTTTATTAAACATCTTTGTGATGGTTGTCTGGGCAACATTTGACCCTTTTTGGGAACAGAGATTTGCAATATCACGGTGTGTAAGACCGCGCTCTGTGGCTACACCCTGTATGTAGTCCGTAATTTTCTTGATAATATCGGCATTCTTCATATGTGGCACCTCCTTCGTATTGAGCGATGAAAGACTGAGAGATGGGTTTTCTCTCTATGTCTCACAACGATGTTCGGGTTATCAAAACTGGTCGAGCTGGGGGATAACAGCCAAGGCTGTTCCAATTTTGTATTAGCATAGCATATTAAAATGCTTACTTCAATCAGAAAACACTGTTTCAAGATGAAAAATGAAGATTTTCAATAAATATTAGAGACGGCACTATTTTTTTATGCTATACTGAAAAGAAAAAAACTTAAATATAAAATAAAATGCTCAAATTTATCAAAAAATTTATAGAGTTATCTCGCAGCACAAAATATTATACCGTGGTCGGATAACTAATCAATAATAAAATCAGAAATCCGACCTTTGAGCATAAAAATTGCACAAAAAAATTAAGCCAAATTCTTTGTTCATTGTGCATATTGACAATAATTCGACTTGAGAGTAATATAAAAGACAGACTAACCCACTTAAGAGAAAGTCTGTCTTATACCACATACATGTGCTTAGTAAACAAACATTGTTTGATGTCCGATTGGCGTTGGAGTCCATCAACTTTTGTTTGTTTACTTTTCCAGACGCTATATGCAGGGGCCACCCTACCCTCTTCAGGGAAGTGCATCTGCTTAAAAACTAAACCGCATTCCTGTCATCAATAGACGTTACGTCTGGGTTCAGAGTATGTAAGTGGATAGGCCCTTTAAAACATATAACGCTTTACAGTTTATCGTAATTCTCTAAGAATGTCAAGGGTGTTTTGTAAAGGATATGTGACTTGTTTGTGAAAAGTTATTAAAATATCCTATCATATAATGAACAAAACATTACATACAAAAGATTGGACGAGATGGGTTTGAAACTACTTGTTTCGCGTTGATGTTATAAAGTGGAACAACAAAGACTGCAGCAGGAGCTCGCAGCATGGCAGGAAGCGATTAAGAAAGAGGTACTCTATATGAAAACTTTAAATCCGATAAATAAAGTATGTGTAGTGTACGGTGTGGGAAAAAGTGTAATTGCCGCATCAGGTACATTAGAAAAGAACAGAGGAGAAGCAACAAGTGTGGAAGCATTTCCGGGGACGGGTGGATGTGCTGGAGATAATGCGGTCAGTATCATGCCTGGTAATGATATTGTGCAATGATCGATCCTTGTTTTTCACCCCCAACGCCCTAAAAGAACAGTCATAGAAACTGTATAAGGCTAGCCACACATAGACTACAGGTGGTCAGTTCGATGACGCCGGGACAGAAAGGTTGCTCTTTTCTGCCCCGGCTCTTTTTGTCTTCTGGTATAGTTATAAAACTTAGGAAGGTATGCGATCAACTGAACAGGTAACTGGTGAAATATGTAGCCCAAGTGGCAGGAGGAGGTGAGTTATGTGGATCCTGGTGGTGCGAGAACCTCGGCAGATATCGGAAAGGATATTCGTCAGTGGTGTTTTATGAATAAGGTTAAACAAAGGCAACTGGCAGATTTGCTGGGCGTGGAGGCGAGAACTGTCCGACGATTATGGTATGGAGAACGCGCACCATCAGAAAGGGAAATTCGGATCCTGAGCAAATTGATGCAAAAGCCTGCTGATTTCTTTATAGAAACGTGCAGTATCGAGGAAGAAGAAAGAATCCAGAGGCTGCAGAGCGAAATAAAGAGTAAAAACCATATAATACGATATTTATCTGAGAATGATAAATTAGATAGGAGGTTAGAGGCAGCTGTGGAACAAATCAGCAATGAAGAGAACACGGAGTTAAAGGAAATCTTAATACAGCAGATTGAACTGGCAGTAAAGGCTGCCAGAATAACAAAATGAATAAAAAAGAAGAGAATAAGATTTAACGACCATTTTGAAGTGTAAATTCGGATGGTCGTTTTTTATTTCACAAAACGGACATAATTGTCCGCTTCTAGCCTTGAAATGGGACAGCCATTTCCTCGGATTTATGTGTGAAATGATGTATCCTATAGACGTAAAGAAAACATAGCATACAGCCTGGTCGCGAACAGGTGAAGGATGCCATAGGACTTTTAACAGATACCGGAAGACGCAATTTTTCGGTGCTGGAAGACCAATGGAAGCACTTTGCCCATCTGCGACCATTTTTATTGTCATCTCTGCATCTTTCACTGGTTCCAAATGGCGGGCAGCTCAAGGGTTTAAACCTGGAAAGGAGATTTTATGGAAAATGAATTAAAAGTTGTGGTAGTGAAGCCGGAACAGTATCCGGAGGTTGCACTGGTTGAGAATGTCGAGGAGTGGTTCAAAGGTGAACAATATGCTCAAATTCCCGCATACACACCGGATACTGTAATCTTGGCGCCGGAGCAAAAAAATGGTCTTGTGCTGAACCGGGGATTGTTTGAAGCTGGCTGTACCCAGATGCTCCAGATTGTTGCAGGTGATTTCTTTGTTTGCGGCGTGTCTGAAGATGGAAGTTTCCGCAGCCTGACAGATAGGGAAGTTTACCTGTACCTGGAGCGGTTCCGTCAGCCAGAGAAGTTTCTGACGGCTGGAAATGTAATCTTCTGTGTACCTTTTACCCGTGGGATGGGTTATGCATCCGATCTGCCGAAGAAACATTTAGGCGATTGAAACAGCCATCGCATCACCAATTTGTTGCTGCAGTATTTAACAGGAAAACTATTGTTTCGACAGTAAACGCATATCATATAGTATACGGGTCGGTCGATGTGGACTCAAGTAATAGGAAAGAGGTGATCAACTTAGGAGATCAGTTAGCGAAATAAAAGAGGATGCGCCGGTTATTACACAAGGTATCGGTGCCGCAGAGTGAAACGATAAACTCTGGTCAGGAATGCGAGCGGACACGTGATCGCTTCTGACCATAGATAAAAACAGAATATCAAAGCCTGAGTTGCAATAGGGCAAAGGATTCTCATACGGATTTATCCCGGACAAGATATCTTTCCGCTGACTGCGGAATCGACAAACATATCCGGTTACCGTGCGAAGTACCCTCTGGCTTGTTGCGCTCATTTTCAGGCTTGAACAACGGAGTCGTTGTACATTTGCACATAACTCCGCTCCCTTTTACATAGCGTGCTGCACTGTCTATGGTTTGTGCTGAAGTAGATATGTGGATGATTGTGATTTCCTTTGCCGTAAGAGAACAGGCGGAAAGGACACAGTTATGAAAGCAGTACATAGTAAAGCGAACAGTATAGAAACAGCTGTGAATACAGATCTGGTGGAACTGGGTAAGAATATTCAGAAGCAGAGGGAGTTCCTCGGAATGTCCCAGGAAAGCCTGGGATTGGACATTGGCTCGAATGGGAATGCGATCTATCTTTATGAAACTGCGCAGCGAGTGATGAAAGTGGACAAGCTATTTGCGATTGCGGATGCCCTGCTTATTACGCCTACTGAACTTTGCCCGCAGCGGTTCGTAGACGAAGAAAAGATAGATCCGCGCTTATATCAGATTGGCGAAAAAATAAAGAAGATGGATTCCAGGAAACGTGACAAAGTATTCCAGGCTATGGAGGCACTCGTTAATGGATTTCTGGAAATGCCTTAAAATATCATCGGAAACGATGAGAACATGGAGAATGTTCACCGCCTGCGATGATGCTTATCAGAAAAGCATGCATTATAATATAGTCAGTCGATGAGGAACACGGAAGCCAGCCGGGTTCCCCAAAGATAAAAATCAATATCGTGCCTGATATGCATTAAGGGCAACGGATATCTCATACGCACCCTTCCGGATTGCTGCCGGTTCAATAGGAACCGTCGGCATAGAGGAAAGGACGTAAGGAGTGTGCCATGCTGCCTTTGTGCCTACAGGCTTCTAAGGTCTTGTGTGGACAACTCCACGCAGGGCCTTTTCTTTTCGGATAGCATTTGAGTATCCGGTACCATTTTGCAGTATTGGCGCAGAAAGGAGAAAACTACATGGAAAAACGTGAAATGACCGCTGTATTTGTTTGCTCTCCATTCCGGCCGAGTTCCAAGGAGCCTGCAGTGGCAAAGGACCAACTGGCATCCAACATCAATCGCGCCGTCATGGCATGCAAATTACTGATCAGACTTGGCCACCTGCCTCTGGCTCCACATCTATACTTCCCACGCTTCCTGGATGACACCATTGCCAGTGAGCGGGAGGACGGAATCCAGATGGGGCTTCTCTGGTTGAAGCAGGCTGATGAAGTCTGGGTTTTTGGAAGCGAAATCACCGAAGGCATGAGCCGGGAAATTGCGGAAGCCAAGGCCTTAAATAAACCAGTAAGGATGATGCCTGAACCATGCAAGCTAGTGATGGAATTGCTGGCAGCAATGCAGGAAAGAACACAGAGACAGGCTGACATGCCCACCAAAGAAGGTTGTGCCGAAACAGAACAGGAGGAAAGAGGATCATGACAAAAAACTGGAATGAAAAGAAGCGTATGTGCAAATGCAGCGGAACTGGATGCGGACAGCGTCGCACTCTCCCACTGTTTCCGGAGATCACCCTGAATGTGAAGAACCTCCATCTCCATTTGGATGAGCATATGGATTCTACAAGCTTTTACCAGAATGGCAGTGATCGCTGTACGGGCAAATGCTGCGAGGAAGATTTCGTGGAGATTGATCTGCGGGATCTGGCGGAAAAGATTGCCAGAAATAGCGGTGTTGCATTGGAAACTGTCCGTAAGGTGCTGGATACAGAGCATTCCTACCTGACGGAGCTTGGAGCATGTGAGACTGTGGACAAAGGTAAAGAGTCTGACAGGACACAGTCGGGTATTCACCTGCAGGAAGATTCTACAGAAAGTGAGGATGAGAGTAATGAAGAGTAACCCTATTGAAAAAGGTATCCAGGTTTCTCCGGCATCAGGGATCCCGACCGGATTTATTGATGCTGCCAAGCTGGGGCGCGGGCTGAATGCCGTGTTTAAGGGATATGCCCTGATTTTTGAAGCAATGGCTGAGCAGGCAGAACTCTTAGGCGTGGAGCCGATGGTTAAGGGGGTAAAGGACTCCGAAGCAGCTTCTGAAACTGCAACTTCCAGGGACCCGTCTCCAAAAACTGTGGCGCCTAATACAGGATCTGAGGAAGAAAGTTCATCCGATGAAGAAAAACTGCCTTGGGAGAAGCAGCCAGATGATGAGGATGCAGGAGCAAAGGCCGCGGCGAAGGAAACAGTCAGCCAGCCGGCAGTAATCACCACGAATGACCTGCTGAAGGTGGCGGCCCAGAAGATTACCACGAACCGGAAGAACAGCCCGAAAATCAAATCATTACTCACATCTTACGGGTGCGGCGCTATCAGCCAGCTTCCGGAGGACAAGCGGGAGGCGTTCTTAAACGACCTCGCCCAGCTTTGAGGTATTGCTGATGGGTGCGCATGCATTGCTCTCTGCCAGCAGCTCCAAGCGGTGGCTCAACTGTCCGCCATCGGCGAGACTGGAGGAGAACTTCCCTAACGAAAGCTCCGCCTATGCGGAGGAAGGCACCTGGGCCCACGAATTGTGTGAATACAAAGTAAAAAGGTATCTCCACCGGCGAATGAAACGCCCACAATCCGAGTATCTAACGGAAGAAATTGAGAATTTGACCGATATCTACGCTGAATTTGTGATCGGTGTTATCAAAAAGCTGAAGGCTCAGGGGCATTCTGTGCTTGCGCTGGTGGAGGAACGGCTGGATTACAGCCATATCGCCCCTTCCGGCTTCGGAACCGGGGATATGGTGATCCTTGCTCCCGGCATCCTGCACATTTGTGACTTCAAGACCGGGAGCGGTGTGTACGTAGACGCGGATCATAACACTCAGATGATGCTCTATGCCTTGGGTGCTCTCCACGCATATGATTATCTGTTCGATGTCCAGACCGTATCCATGACTATTATTCAGCCCCGGCTTGAGAATATCAGTACGTTTACCAGTACGAAGCAGGAGCTGCTTGATTGGGCTGAGAGCATTAAACCAGTGGCGAAGCTGGCCTTTGAGGGGAAGGGCGAACAGAAGCCCGGCGACTGGTGTCGGTTCTGCAGGGCCAAGCCCATGTGCCGGGCAAGGGCCGAGGAAGCCCTGGCACTTGCAAGGGAGGAGTTCCTGGATCTGGACGCTGGAGCTTTGGCGGAGGAGACAGAACTGACCGATGCCACAGCGCCTTATAGCCCGGACACGAAAGCTCCCACTTTTAAGTCCCCGGCCCTGATCTCCCAGGCAGAGATCGAGACTATCCTCCCAACGTTGAACCGAATCTCGGATTGGATTACAGCGGTGTTTGCCTATGTGTCCAATGAAGCGATCAACCACGGGATCCACTGGGCTGGTTATAAAGTGGTAGAAGGCCGGAGCAAGCGTCAGTTTACCGATACAAAAGCGGTGATAGACGCTGCGGCAAAGGAAGGTTTTACCGATGTGTATAAGCAGGAACTCCTTTCTTTGACGGAGTTTGAAAAGATGATGGGCAAGAAACGATTTGCCCAGATCCTTGGGAAATATGTGGTAAAGCCGCCCGGCAAGCTGGCATTGGTGCCGGAGTCTGATCCGCGTCCGGCGGTTGATCTGAACAGTTCTGCCGGAGATGAATTTGAACCGTTGGATGGGTAACTATCCATCCACCCAATAAACAACATTTTTATGGAGGTAAAAATACGATGTCAACTACAAAAAACCTTTCCATAACGAAAGTCATTATCCCGTGCCGCATCTCTTTTGCGAACATCTGGGAGCCAAAGGCTATTAATGGCGGGGATGAGAAATATTCTGTTTCCTGTGTCATCCCCAAGAGCGATAAGAAAACGATTGCCAGGATTCAGAAAGCGGTGGAGGCGGCCAAGGAGGATGGCAAGACACGCAAATGGAATGGCAAAATTCCACCGAACCTGAAGCTGCCGCTGCGTGATGGGGATATTGATCGCCCGGATGATGAGACTTATGAAGACTGTGTATTCCTTAATGCGACCAGCAAGGATGCACCCCAGGTGGTAGACCGCCGGGTGCAGCCGATCACAGACCCGATGCTGGTGTATTCCGGCTGTTACTGCAACGTGTCGGTCAACTTCTATCCGTTCAATGCGAATGGTAACCGCGGTGTAGCGGCAGGGCTTTCCAATATTCAGTTTGTGAAGGATGGGGAACGGCTGTCCGGCAAAGCATCTGCGGAGTCTGAGTTCGAGGCAATGGAGGACGATGAGGACGAGCTTCTGGGTGAGGATATGCCGGATTTCCTGAAGTAAGTCAAAGAACTGAACAACCATAGTACTTGCGTATGGGAGCCGGGATGGAGGAAAACCTCATCCCGGATATCCCTTCACATAGGGAGTAAACAGTCATGAGTGAAATATTTTCAGAAAACAGGCCACCCACAGATAAGTCGCATATCCTGGGGATTGATATAGAAACCTTCAGCAGTGTGGAGCTGTCCAAGTGCGGTGTGTTTCGATACTCAGAGTCGCCGGACTTTGAGATCCTGCTCTTTGCCTATGCTTTTGATGATGATGAGGTACGGATTGTGGATATGGCCTGCGGTGAAATGCTCCCAGCCAAGGTGCTGGAAGCGCTGGATGACCCGGAGATTATCAAGACAGCCTGGAACGCGCAGTTTGAACGAACCTGTATTGGACGGTATCTGGGACGGCGGCTTTCTCCAGACAGTTGGCGCTGTTCTATGGTACATGCCGCCTCGCTGTCGCTGCCTTTGTCTTTGAAGGAGGCGGCAAAGGTACTTAAAACGGGGGAACAGAAAGACCGGGCTGGCGAGAATCTGATCCGTTATTTTTCCGTTCCCTGTAAACCGACCAAAAGCAATGGGGGAAGGACCAGGAACCTGCCGGAACATGACCCGGAAGGCTGGCAGAAGTTTAAGGAATATTGTCTGCAGGATGTGCGAACCGAGCGGGATATCCGCAAGCGCCTGGAGGCGTTCCCCATGCCAGATGCAGAATGGGACTATTATCACATGGATCAGAGAATCAACGACCGAGGGGTTTTGATTGACACGGAGTTGGTCCATCAGGCGATTGCCTGCGACCTTATGCTTTCTGATGAAATGACCAAACGGGCCTATGAATTAACCGGTCTGGAAAATCCGAATTCAGTATCCCAGCTGAAGGGTTGGCTGGAAGAAAAGGGGATTCCTATCGATAGTCTTGGGAAAAAGGATGTGGCGGCTATGATCAAGGAACTGGATCAAAACGGCTGCGACCAGGAGGCGCTGGATATGCTGCGGCTCCGTCTCCAGATGGCAAAAAGCAGCGTGAAAAAGTACCAGGCTGCCGAGCGGTATGTCAACGCAGACGGCAGGGCCAGAGGGCTGTTCCAGTTTTATGGGGCCAATCGCACAGGGCGGTTCTGTCTGACTGGTGACCATGAGGTACTGACTCTGAATGGCTGGGTAAAGCTGGAACAATGGAAGGGTGGGAAAATCGCATGTTGGAACCCTGTTCAGGAACTTGTGTCTTTCCAGGATGCGCAAAGCCTATGTTTTGATTATCGAGGTCCGATGTACTTTTATGAAGATAAAAGGATCTCTCAGATCAGCACACCGGAGCATAAGATGCGTGTAAAAAGAAGATATCAGGGAGAATGGACGGATGATACCGTAGAAAATATGGCACATTATCGGCCGTCGATTCCGTTTACTGGAAGGAGAAATACTTCTCCGAGTTTAGAACACGCACAGCTTAGGGTTCTTGTCATGACTCAGGCGGATGGATGCTTCAAGGAAGACGGGACGCTGAGCTTCCGCTTCAAGAAAGAAAGGAAAATCAGTCGCTGCAAGTATCTGCTGCGTCAGGCGGATATCCCATTTGTAGAACATGCGTATCCCAGGGATAACAGCACAGGAATCATGATTCCTGCACGGTCACAGCCAATGTATCTGAGGATGTTCCATGACAAGACCTTTGGGATGTGGCTGTTAAACGAAAGCGCCGATGTATTTTTTGATGAATTAAAATACTGGGACGGCTCACAGTCTGCCAGAAACAGCATCCAATACACAACTACGAATAAGGAGAATGCGGACATTATCCAGGCTTTTGCCCATACGAGCGGCCGATGTGCCAAGATGAAAACACTCGTCAGGACGGAAGAACATCCAAATTGGAGCGATGCCTATATTTTAGATATTTGGCTTACACCTGGCAACTGTCATGAAATACGAAAGAAACCACAGGTATTGGATTTCGATGGAAGGGTATTCTGTGCTAAGACATCCACCGGATATTTTCTTATAAGACGAAACGGGCGTGTGTGGGTGACCGGAAACAGCGGCAGAGGAATTCAATTACAAAATCTTCCTCAGAACCATATTTCTACCCTGGATGAGGCGAGGACGCTTGTGAAGGCCGGGTGCTTTGAGGCAATCGAATTACTTTACGGAAATACGCCGGATGTGCTCTCACAGCTGATCCGCACCATGCTAATCCCGAAGGAAGGATGCGAGTTCATTATCGCAGACTTTTCCGCAATTGAAGCGCGGGTTCTTGCATGGGAAGCCGGGGAAACGTGGCGGCTGGAAGCATTTGAAGCAGGAAAGGACATCTACTGCGAGTCCGCAAGTCAGATGTTCCATGTGCCGGTGGTCAAACATGGAATTAACGGAGAACTGCGCCAAAAAGGGAAAGTCGCGGAGCTGGCCTGCGGCTATGGCGGTTCCACTGGTGCTTTGATCAGCATGGGCGCACTGGATATGGGACTGAAAGAGACGGAGCTTCCGGACCTGATTGATGATTGGCGGGGCGCTAACCCAAAAATTGTCCAGTACTGGTGGGAGGTAGAAAAGGCGGCTATCCAGACGTTAAAGACCAGAGAAGAACACAAAATTGGGAAATTGGCATTCCAGTATTATTCCGGTACGTTATGGATGGTGCTTCCTTCTGGCCGGAAGCTGGCGTACTTAAAGCCCAAGATGCAGCCGAACCGCTTTGGCCGGATGTCATTAACCTTTGAGGGCGTCGGCGCAAACAATAAATGGAGCCGACAGGAGACCTACTCTGGAAAACTGGTCGAGAACGCTACACAGGCTATTGCCCGCGACATTCTGACGGAAGCTATGTATCGGTTGGAAAAGTGTGGTGCGGAGATAGTGGGTCATGTCCACGATGAGGTGATTATCGAGGCACCCGTTGGAAAGTACACCGTGGAGGAGATCTGCGAAATAATGGCGGAGAACCCGTCTTGGTGCCCGGATATTCCTCTGGCTGCTGCTGGCTATCACGGCGCCTATTACTTTAAGGATTGAGGTGGATGCTATGCCGCATGTCATTCAGTTAAAGGATGGAAAACTGCTTATAGCGTTTGAAATCCGGGACGTGTTGGAGGTCGTTGAAAATTATATCGGGCAGGAAACCCGGAAGTATATTGAGGAATACCTGGAAGAGAACATCCAGGATACAAAGGATTTTGAAACACAGCTTACCGAGTATGAAAAGGAGATCGATCAGATGGGTGACCACCAGCGCCATATACTCTGCGATGTTCTGGAAGAAATGGACGCATTGGATGGACTTCTGCAGGAGCAGAGATTGAATCGGAAGCGGATACTTGAAGCAGTAAATAATATCCGTCAGATAGTCAAACGGGAGCTGTAATCCGGCTCCTATACAACGAATGGAGGATAAATAGGATGAAAACAGGAAGAAGTTTGCAGGAAGTTATGATAGAGCTTGACCGACAGAGTAAGGCCAAAAGGGATTTTATCGGTCAGGCAGAAACCTTCCATCTGCGGGAAGATGGGAAGACTTTTGAGATTAACCATATGTTGGCGCGCAAGCAGGAGGTCTTTGGGACGACCCAACTGTTCCACCGGCAGGTTGCCTCCACTCTTGGGATACCTGCCAGGTATTACGATATGATGGCGGCCCAGAAGCCGGAGCTGTTGGCAGAGAACGTCAACGCCTGGTTTTCTGACAAAGGCAGCCGTTATATGATCCGTTCCATGGACTACGGAAACGGACCGGTTGCCAGGGCCTTGCTCTCCGACCGGTACCGCCGCATCGACAACATGGAAATAGCGGCCGCCGTCCTGCCGCTGTTCGGTGGAAATGATCAATATGAGGTAGTCTCCTGTGAGGTGACAGAAAACAGGCTCTATTTGAAGATTGTTAACCATCGCCTGGAAATGGAAGTTGTCCCCGGTGATTATGTACAGGCCGGTGTGGTAATTTCCAATTCGGAGGTGGGTCTTGGCTCGGTTTCTGTACAACCCCTTGTGTACCGTCTGCTTTGCATCAACGGAATGGTAGTCAACGATATGGGTGAGCGGAAAAATCATGTAGGGAGGGCGGCCAAAGCACTGGATGACAGCTTCTGTATTTATTCCGATGAAACTATTGAGGCAGAGGACAAGGCTTTTCTCTTAAAATTGCGGGATGTGACAATGTCTGCTATCGAGGAAGGACGCTTCGCGCAGGTGGTTGGTAAGCTGAAGGAGGCTGTTGGCGTTCCCATTACAGGCAAGGTACCGGAAGTTATGGAACTGATGGGTAAGACTTACGATTTCAACCAAAACGAACAGGATAATATCCTGAATTATTTAATTGCTGGAGGAGATCTGAGTAAATACGGTCTTTCCAATGCCATCACAAGAACCAGTCAGGATGTAGAGTCCTACGACCGGGCAACGGCTTTGGAAGGCATCGGTTGGCAGGTAGCAACCATGCCTCCTGCGCTTTGGAAGGAGTTAAATGGATGAAAAAGGAATACCAGTTCTGCTGGCGTACAGGAACAGCGGAATTTACGGAGGTTCATCCGGCAAGACGTTCCTACCGTGATCCCACAGCAGATGAAGCAATCCGGAACGTCATGCGGGAGGAATGCAGGAAGAAAAAAGAAGCCACAACAAAAAGGATGTCATCCAGCAGGCCAAGGACAAGAGTCTGGAGGGCAGAGGAAGGAGAAAATGCCGTGCGGGAAAATGAAGTAGAAAAAGCGTTTGTAGAAGCAGTTGCTTCGGTTGGAGGAAAGGCGTTGAAGTTCACCTCGCAGACCATGAATGGAGTTCCAGACCGGCTGGTTCTTTTGCTTGGCGGGAAATGCGCTTTTGTGGAGCTGAAGGCTCCAGGAAAACAGATGCGCCCTCTGCAGCGCAAGCGCCGGCAGCAGCTGGAGAATTTAGGCTTTCCGGTATTCTGTGTGGACAGGGTGGAGCAGATCGGCCCGGTGATTGACGCCTTGAAGGAATGGGAGCCAGGTAAGCCAATCCCCAAAAGGGTGGGCGCAAAGATGCCGGAAATTGAAGCAGTCCAGCTGCCAGGGAAAGGAAGCGAAACGTAATGAAATTCAAACCACATGATTATCAGCGTTATTGTACAGATTATATTAAAGAGCATCCTGTCGCTGCCCTTTTCCTTGACATGGGACTTGGGAAAACAGCGATTACCCTGACTGCAATCAACGACCTGATACTGGATAGTTTTGATGTTTCCAAAGCACTGGTAGTTGCGCCGCTCCGTGTAGCACGGGACACCTGGCCGGCGGAAGCTGAAAAGTGGGATCATTTGAAATTCCTGTCGGTTTCCGTGATTGTCGGGGATCAGAAGACACGGATTGGGGCGCTTCAGCACCCCGCCCTGGTGTATGTCATTAACCGGGAGACGGTGAAGTGGTTGGTAGAATATTATGAAAAGACTGGACAGCGCTGGGACTTCGACATGGTGGTGATTGATGAATTGTCTTCTTTTAAGAACCACCAAAGCCAGCGTTTCCGGTTTCTGCGGAAGGTCCGTCCTTTCGTAAAACGCTTTGTTGGTCTGACTGGGACTCCGACTTCCAATGGTCTAATGGATCTCTGGGCTGAGATCGGTATCCTGGACGGCGGGGAAAGGTTGGGAAAATTTATCGGGCGTTACCGGGAGGCATATTTCAAACCCGGCAGCATAAATCCTCAGACCGGTATTGTGTTCCAGCATGTCCCCCGTCCAGGGGCTGAAGAACAGATCTATCAGCGTATTTCCGATATCACTATCTCCATGAAGGCGTTGGATTATCTGCAGATGCCGGAATGTATCTTTACAAGGCACGAAGTTGAGATGAACAGCCAGGAGAAAAAGCTGTATGAGATGTTGGCCAGGGATCTCTTGATCCCATTGGAGGACGGAGATATTGACGCAGCCAATGCAGCCGCTCTATCTGGAAAGCTTCTTCAGATGGCGAATGGCGCTGTCTATGACGAGAATGGCAGCGCCAGGGAGATACACAGCCATAAGATGGAGGCTTTGGAAGACCTTCTGGAAGCTGCCAACGGACAGAGTGTTCTGATCGCATACTGGTTCAAGCATGATCGGAAGCGTATTATGGACCACCTCGAAAGGCTTGGTTACCATCCGAGGGATATCAAGGACAGCACAGATATCCGAGAATGGAATGCAGGGAACCTTCCGGTGGCATTGATCCATCCGGCATCTGCTGGGCATGGTCTGAACATTCAGCAGGGAGGACACATCCTGATATGGTTCGGGCTGACATGGAGCTTGGAGCTGTACCAGCAGACCAACGCCAGGCTCTGGCGGCAAGGTCAGACCGAGGTGGTCACCATCCACCACATCATCACAAAAGGAACTGTAGATGAAGATGTAATGGTAGCTCTGGAACAAAAGGACGTAACGCAGGAGAAGCTGATTGCTGCGGTGAAAGCAAGGCTTGGAAAATGATATAGTATTGGTTCGGCCGGAAGGAGGTTCTACACGATGGGACGACCGAAAAAAGAAACTTATAAAATCGATGAACGTTATATCGAGGAGGCGCTCTTGCTGGCTGGACGGTATTCGGAGAGTGTTAAGAGAAGGGATCAGCTCAGGAATCTGATGACGGGGGACTTTGAATACACAAAAGATATGGCGATCCGGGACCTGATTGGCGGTGGAGTAAGGTACGACACAGAACGGGTGCAGACCAGTAACATCTCCAATCAGCCGGAACGCATCGCCATCCTTCTGGACAATGATTTTGTCTGGAAGGAAAGGCGGAGGATACAGGAAGAGGCTCGGAAATATAAGATGGAGCTTGACATCCTGAACCGGGAGCTTGCAGTTATCGAGGTCGCGATGAGCGAGCGGATGGATGTGCGCACAAGGGCGGTGTTTCGCTGCCTGTACATAGAGCATTTGCCGTGGAGCAGGGTAAAAGATGAGTTTTCCAATCACTTAAAACCACAGCAGATCAGTAAAGCAAGAAATGCTGCTATTAGAGCAATTGCAGAAGAAATTATGTCGTTAGCTTATTGTACCGGGGAGGATGGTAAAGATGGGACGCCAAAAGAAAAGTAGAATTCAGCCAAGCGAAGAAGGACTTGCTTACGCAAAAGTGGCAGCAGTCAAATATGTAAAGCTTCGGAAATCATGTATGGACTTTGAACAGCGCCATCCTTCTTTATTACAGAGAGGAAAAGTCAGGGCTTCCGCTTTTGAGGAATTGGAATGTCTTTCAGAAGATACCTTTGTTATGCCTGATCTCGCTTCCTGTGATGCTCCGCAAATGGAACGATATCTTGCTGATAGGGAAAAAGTGTACCTGTTCGAATATGGGATGCATCGGTTGGAAGATACGATTCGTCCGATAGCAGAAAGCCTGTTTATTAAGAAATTGTCTTGGAAAGAAACAATGAGAATGCAGAATGTATCTAGGATGACAGTGGCTCGTTATCGTAATGAGTCACTCCGGCAGATCGCATTTATTGTTGACAGTTATATGGAATGGAAAGCAAGAGTGCTCTTTGACGAGAAAAGAGATAAAAAGTCAAAATAAGAATTATAAATTCGATTATAGAAAAAATTTTTCTGAAAACACGGTATAAAACTTGACTTACAGATGGAATACTTATATAATAAAAGCGTAAACAGAAAAGGAGGGAGTAACGATGCTTTGTCAGTTTTCGTTTGAGAATTATAAATCTTATAAGTCAGAAACGACCTTTGATTTTCAGGCAACATCAATCCCTGAGTTTTCAGATTCGTTGTTAACAAGTGACAAGGGCAGTGCGCTTTTACCAGTTGGTGTAATTTATGGGCCAAACGGCGGCGGCAAGTCGAATCTTTTGCTTGCACTTTCCTGCCTGATTTCAACCGTTGTAAAGCCAATTCATGACCTTGAGAAGAGTAGACAGCATGTGATTATTCAGCATAGAGTTGGCTGTATGCCATTTTTGTTTGATGAAGAATCCAGAACGCAGCCGACGGAATTTGAAATTTATTTTCGGCAGGGAAAGAATGAATATCGCTACTATCTGGCTCTGCTTGATGATGAGATTGTCTCAGAGTCGCTATATTGGAGAGCAATTGGAGGTAAAAGAACAGGTACCGTTTTTGAAAGGGAGCGGTCAGAGATTGTTCTTGGTGCAAAGATCAATAAGGCAAGCATCAATCGATCCGTAAATCCTAAAATGCCTTATCTTTCTTTTCTTGCGATTAATTATGACATACCAATTATTGCGGAGGTTCAAAACTGGTTTGAGTCCTGTATTATTCGCAGCTATGCGAATCCTGTGGTTGATCGACAGGTCATGGTCTCACGGGATGAAAAGGTACGGGATCGGATTATTCATGCCCTTAATGACATGGGCATTGATATGACTGGATACCGTTTTGATGAAGAAGAGAAGCAACTGTATACACAGCGGATTGTGGATGGAAAGCTCTACGAGCTGCGTTTTGATGATGAGTCAGATGGAACAAAGAAGCTGATTGCAGCACTTCCAGTGATTCTTTTGGCACTGCAGGAAGGGCGGCTGGTGATTATAGATGAGCTGGATGCAAAGCTGCATCCCAAGCTGCTTCGGTATGTGATCACGTTGTTCAAGAACAAGAAACTGAATACAAAGGGTGCACAGCTTTTATTTACTTCCCACGATATGACAACAATGAAGAATACTGTATTTCGCAGGGATGAAATCTGGTTTGCTGCTGAAAATGAAAAGCATGAAAGTGAGATCTATTCCCTTTATGAAATCCGTCGCGAGGATAACGAACGTGTAAACAACACAGCTGCATACGATAAGCAGTATTTGGAAGGGCGGTATGGCGCAGACCCCTATCTTTCCAATATGTTGACAGGGGGCGATTGGGCATGAGTTTGAAGCCTCTGAAAAAAGCGATTTGGAGAAGGGCTGGATGAAAAAACGGCGTGATAAAGCCATCCGAATCCAGCCGGAATATCATTTGATTGTGACGGAAGGAACGGAAACCGAGCCGCAGTATTTCCAGGCAGTTAAGGATATTATTAACCGCAAATACCGTGACAAGATTCAACTGGATGTTTTTGGAGAAGGAGACAATACGCTCAGCTTGTTCGAAAAAGCGAAAAGTCGTGTGTCCCAAAATGCAAATGGTTATAAGCATGTGTGGCTTGTATATGATACGGACGATTTTCCGGCAGATCATATCAACAGGACAGCGGAACTTTGTGTTCAGAACAGTAATGATGATATACAATACCATGCGATTTGGTCAAATCAATGTATAGAACTTTGGTATTTGCTGCATTTTAGCTTTTTCCATTCGGATATTCATAGACAAGGTTACTGGCCTAAACTTACCGAACGGCTTAAAAATATTGGAGCCGGAGAGTATAGCAAAGGGCGGCCAGATATGTATGAAATATTGAAACCTTACATGGAAATCGCTATTGGCAATGCAAAGAGACTGGATCAGATGAATGCGGGAAGAACACCTGCTAATTCTGCACCCGGAACTAAAGTGTATGAACTGATAGAACTGCTCAAGCCATATCTGCTTGAATCATAATGAATTTCCCGGTCGGAAAAATGAGTTCTGGCCGGGTTTCTTTTTTATAAGAGCACCTAACAAAACCTGACAAATAGAGGAATATGCAGTAAAATACCAGTGGGGGTGAAGCAAATGCCCAGGAAACTGGTAAGCGACGAACTGTGGAGTCAGAT